>Ga0334890_1000740_pt1 | contig 53785 bp, 43 predicted proteins | sample GraSluR1_MG_3_FD_207220 | JGI IMG/M metagenome (GOLD analysis project Ga0334890, IMG submission 207220) | Sludge microbial communities from methane-producing bioreactor in Wageningen University, Netherlands - Granular Sludge_31_08-R1 | ecosystem: Engineered > Bioreactor > Anaerobic >... | reverse complement strand
CTGAGCTGGAAAAAATTAAGATCATGGTCTTGCCGAATGGAGAGAAGATGACCACTGAGATATCCAAGAAACAGCGCGAAATCCTGGATGCTCTTCATATGTGTGCCTAAACGCTGGGGAGGTCAGGATTTAAGTTAAATTTGATATATACTTTTTGAGGATTTCTAAACTCCCAAGGAAAAACGTCTCTTCGTCCTGAATATTAAACGGTGGATACTCTATTAAGAAGGGCTATCACAGATTTGCTATCTGGGCATTAATCCAGCTATCAGATCGAAGACCCCAGGGTAGTTTTTATCTTACTCACCCGGCTTTGATGGGATCAGCCATCTCAGAAGAAAAGGTCGATTTTAAGATACAATATGTTACAAAATGTTATAAAATTTTAATTAATATAAATTCTTATAAATTTTATTGAAAAGACGCTCCATATTTATATGAAGGATCAATAGTCCATATACATTTTGTGGGTTATGAACGAATACCATCATATTTGAGAGGAGTATGGCGATGAGCTCAACAGATAGGATGCAGAGTTTTAAAGAAAATGGCGTTCCCGCCGGCTGCGCCGCCGCCATCTTGCTTCTGGCGCTAAACGCCTTCTTGATCTCTTCGGTTTTCGCAGGTCTACCTCCATTGAATGATGATTACGGGAAGGTGCGCATAGTTCTGGAGGCGAAAGATTACAGCATAACCAGGGACGAAAGAGGATTTGACATCATAACGATGGACGGCTTCTCCTCCACCACATCATCGGGAGATCCGATGCTGGTCCACAAGATCTACGACGTCCTGATCCCCCCCGAGGCGGTTGGAGAGGAGCTGAAGCTGGAGGTGGTCTCTGTCGAGGTTCAGGTCCTGGACGGGACCTTCGAGATACCGCCGGTGGGCCCCCTGGCTCCCGTGGCGATGGAGCTGGCCGCCGATGAGGTGGGGATCGAGTATTGGGGGGAGGGAAAGATCATAGAAGATGGGAGAAACCTCGACGTCTACGGTAGGGACGCCGACTATCCTGAAAATTTCTTGGAGCTTCTCCCGCCCTCTCAGATGAGGAAGTGGAAGTTCGCGCGGCTGGACTACGTTCCTTTCCAGTACAACCCGGTCTCCAAGAAGCTCACTCTTATAAAGAGGGTGGAGGTGGAGATCAGCTACGGCCTCTCTGCGGCTCCCCTGGACGCAGCTCTCCTGGCAGATAGCGTGATGGACGATCTCGCAGCGGGGATCTTCATAAATTACGAAGAAGGTAGAAGATGGTATGAGGAGGCTTTTATGAAGGCGGCGATGGAGATGGAGGCCGAGCCCCTGGCGACCTACGACTACGTAATAATAACCACCAACGCCATCGTCACCAACAGCGGAGAGCTTAGCTCCTTCAAATCCCATAAGGAGATGTTGGGATACCGCGTCCTCGTGGTCACCGAGACGGACTTCGGCGGATTGACGGGACAGGCCCCCAACCAAAGGGCGGAGAAGATCCGGCAGTGGCTCAAGGAGAACTACCTCTCGAAGGGTATAAAGTACGTCCTTTTGATCGGCGATCCCAGACCCTTTGAGAGCGGCGAGGGGGATGTGCCGATGAAGATGTGCTGGCCGAGGTATGCGGAAGATAGTTATCGCGAAGCACCAACGGACTACTTCTACGCCGACCTGACGGGCAACTGGGATGTGAACAATAACCAGATCTATGGCGAATGGGCAGATTTCAAAACCTCGGGGGGCGTGGATCTGACCGCCGAGGTCTACGTCGGAAGGATACCGGTCTACGATGCCGACTACGGTACCCTCGACGGCATCCTCGCGAAGATCATCGACTACGAGACCTCTTCCTCCACCGGCTGGCGAAAGAGCGCCCTTCTGCCGATGTCCTTCCTCGATGGGGGCGTTTATGGCTATCCCGCAACGGACTACGGCGGGTTGGGTGAAGATATGAGGGTTAAATTCCTCGATGCCGCTGGCTTCTCCTACTATCGGATGTACCAGCAGGGGAGCGGAGCCTGCGGGGTTGACTCGGCATATCCAAGTGAGGCGGAGCTGAGGGGTGGGACGGGGGTTAGAGATCGATGGGCCGGAAACGACTACGGTATCGTCATCTGGGCGGGACACGGCAGTCCTGTTCATACAGTAGTCGGCTATTCTAAGCCCGCCTATTGTTATGACGGCGCCCTCTTCGATAGCTCCTATGCTTCCGCCCTCAACGACCTTCGTCCCTCTTTCGTATACCTCGGGTCTTGCAGCAACGCTCATCCGGAGACGAAGAATAACGTAGCTTATTCCGTCCTGAAGAAAGGCGGCATCAGCACCCTAGGATCGACGAGGGTATGCTGGTATTACCCCGGCGAGTCCTTCGGCAGTTTCGAAGGGAGCCCGTCGGTAGGAGGTATAGGCTTCGGGTACGCCAAGAGGATCGTCCAGGAGCATCCCAGCGCAGAAGCCCTATATCAGTTCAAGAGATCCGTATATCCGTCGGCATCTGCCCTGTTGATGAACTGGTACGACTTCAACCTGTATGGAGATCCGGCCCTAAAAATCAGTTTCGAGGTGCCTAACTCGGCTCCGCAGACCCCCGACAGGCCGATGGGTCCGATAACGGGAAGCATTTATGTTCCTCACACCTATTCGACTAAAGCATTCGATCCTGATGGAGATTATGTGAAATACGCCTTTGATTGGGGTGACGGTACGACCTCAGAAACAAGCTTTTTTGAATCAGGGACAAGCGCAAGCCTATCTCACAGCTGGAAGGATCCCGGGACGTATTATATAACCGCCAGAGCGACCGACAGCGAGGGTGGAACTTCTGGATGGTCCGATGAGGCTAGGATCTTGATTTATAGACCTATAAGACCATCTTGACTTCAGAAAGAAGGATGCTGATATGCAAGCGATAATATTAGCGGCTGGTGAAGGATCGAGGATGAGGCCCCTCACCATCTGCCGTCCCAAGGTTATGCTCCCCGTAGGCGGAAAGCCCTTTCTAGAATGGACGGTCTGCAGAGCAAAGATAGCTGGCATAAATGATTTCGTCTTCGTGGTCGGTTATCGGTCAGAATCCGTTATGGACCACTTCAAAAACGGTGATGATTTTGGAGTCAGAATAGACTACGCTTTTCAGGAGGAGCAGCAGGGCACGGGCCACGCCCTGATGACGGCGGAGGATTTGGCCGCGAACCGTTTTCTGGTCCTGAACGGGGACGTTCTCACCGATACTACCTCCCTCAAAAGAATAATCGAGACCGATGGGCCGGCGGTCGCGGCGAAAAGGGTTTCTGACCCATCTAGGTACGGTGTCCTGGAGGTCAGCGAGGGAGCTGTAAGGTCGGTGGTGGAGAAAAGCCCGTCACCGCCCTCGGATTTGGCCAACGCCGGGATATACCTTCTGGACGAGAGGATCTTCGACGTTCTGAGAGAGGTTCCGGTCTCTGTAAGGGGCGAGCGAGAGCTGACGGATGGGCTGAACTTCCTCTCATCCCAGGGCGCGAAGTTATCGGTAGTGGATATCGAGGATTGGATCGAGATCGGAAGGCCCTGGGATTTGCTGGACGCTAACGAAAAAATACTTATGTCAGAACCTGGATCTATATCGGACGATGCAGAGGTGGAGGCCGGAGCCGTCCTCTCCGGCGAAGTATCTCTCGGAAAGGGAACCCGTATAAGGTCTGGGTCTAACATAGAGGGGCCGGTGCTGATCGGAGATAACTGCGAGATCGGGCCCAACTGCTTCATCAGACCTTTCACCTGCATAGGCGACGACGTCCGGATCGGAAACGCTGTCGAGATCAAGAACAGCACTATCATGGAGGATACAAACGTGGCGCATCTGAGCTATGTAGGCGATAGTGTAGTCGGGTCGGACTGTAACTTCGGGGCTGGAACCATAGTCGCGAACCTCCGCCACGACGGCGGCATCGTATCATCCCATATCAGGGGAGATAAGGTCGAAAGCGGAAGGCGGAAGCTCGGGGTCATAATGGGCGACGATGTCAAGACGGGGATCAACACCAGCATATACCCAGGGACCGTCATCGAACCCGGTTACCGGGGGAGGCCTGGCGAGGTGCTTTGGGGCAGGATCTCGACTGAAACTGAAGACCTTGATCATCGACAGATTCATTAAGCTCGTCAGAAGGGGGGATGGATAATTGTGCGGAATATTTGGGTATACGGGGTTTGAAAATGCCTCTTCGATAATCTGTAAGGGGCTGAAGTGCCTCGAATACAGAGGCTACGACTCAGTAGGTCTGGCCGTCGTCTCGGGCGAGCTTGAGATTAGAAAGGGCGTCGGCAAGATTGATGATCTAAATGTCAAATCGAAGCTGGAGGAGATCGAGGGAAAGACGGGGATAGGCCATACCAGGTGGGCCACCCACGGACCCGTAACCTACGCCAACTCCCACCCCCATGCCGACTGCACCGGGAAAATTGCCATAACTCACAACGGGATCATAGAGAACCATCACGAGCTACGAGATCATCTCATCGAAAGGGGGCACCGGTTTGTAAGCGATACCGACTCCGAGGTGATAGCTCACCTGATAGAAGATCGCCTATCGGAGGGTGTTTGCGGCGCGTCCTGGAGAGGATTTTCAACTAATCCGTTTGGGCCCTTTGAGGACGCGTGCTTTTCTGCCTTCAAGGAGCTTGAGGGGAGCTTTGCGGTACTGGCGGCCCACGAAGGGTTGGATAAGGTCATCGGGGTGAGAAAGGACTCACCTCTGGCGGTGGGGGTTTCGGATCAGGGCACCTTCGTAGCCTCCGACGTCTCGCCTTTCCTTCCATGGACGAAGAACGTAGTCTATCTGGAGAACTACGACTTCGTCGTGGCGGAGAAGGAAGATGTCAGGTTCTATAACCTCCTGGAGGGAGAGGTATCTAGGCCGATATGCACCGTGGAGTGGGATCAAGAAGCGGCTGATAAGGGGAGCTTCGAGCATTTCATGCTGAAGGAAATCTGGGAGCAAGGGGATACTATCCAGAGGGCGATCCTTCAGGACAAGATGGTGATTGACAGGATCGCCGATTATATCAGAAAGGGCTTCGGCGTCTTCTTCATCGCCTGCGGGTCCAGCTATCACGCCTGCCTCACCGGAACTTACCTCTTCTCCAAGGTGGCGGGAATACACGTTAACGTCGCCCTTGCCTCAGAGTTTGAGAACTACGAGCACTTCCTCACCGAGAATACCCTCGTCTTCGCTGTATCCCAGTCCGGGGAGACCGCAGACGTCCTGGACGCAGTTCGGGCCGCAAAGAGGAGGGGAAGCAAGATCGTCTCCATCACCAACGTCATGGGATCGTCTCTTTCGCGGGAGAGCGACGAGCTTCTGATGATGAACTCTGGACCTGAGGTATGCGTCCTCTCGACTAAGACATATACCTCTCAGGTGGTCCTGATGGCCCTTCTCGCTTACGCCCTCAAAGGGGAACACGGGACATGCGTCCGGAAAGTGAAGGACCTCTACATGGATGTATACAACCTCACCTCCAAGTCGATGAGGGATCATCTCAAGAAGCTGGCTGAGCTCTTGGCGGATAAGGAGCACATCTACATGATCGGGAGGGGCTTGCAGTACACCACCGCCCTGGAGGCGGCCCTCAAGGTGAAGGAGGTCTCCTACATCCACACCGAGGCCTTTGCGGGCGGGGAGCTGAAGCATGGCCCCCTGGCCCTCATCGAGAGGGGGACCCCGGTCTTCGTCTTCGTCTCAAGAGAGAACGAGGACCGGATAATTTCCAACGCCGAGGAGGTGAGGGCCCGGGGAGGATACGTGATCGGCGTCTCCGACTGGGAGAGCCCCGCCTTCGACTACTGGATTAAGGTGTCGGAATCCGGCGAATTCAACCCTGTAATTCAGGCGATACCCATCCAGATTCTGGCCTACGAGCTGGCGGTGAAAAAGAAGCTGGACCCGGACAAGCCGAGGAACCTGGCTAAGAGCGTGACGGTTCTTTAAATTTGCTCTAACTAACGTGTTTAGCTCCCCTTGAATCGATTGCTTGATGCGGGTTTTTCTCGATATCTGCGCGCCGACCAAGAACCTGTGTCAGGCAGAAAAAAGACATCTATCGCTGCAGTTACCAGAAATCAACTCACTAGAGCTTGTCTCAAGGGACATCACGAAATGGCTTTACTGATGCTGATTGAGATGAGCTAAACACATACGCTCTAACGAGCTATTCGGCCCCTTGGCCGGGTATTTCCTCTCAATTAAACAAGTATGCATCGCTATTATCAAATAGGCTCAGAGATTAACTACACACGAAAAGCTGAGCAGAAATTATGGTGATGATCTGATGAAAATTTCAGTCATGGGAGGGGGTTATGTAGGTCTTGTCTCTTCTGCATGTTTCGCAGAGCTGGGCCATTCCGTCAGCCTTATAGAAATAGATGAAAAGAAGGTCGAGGCGATCAACTCTGGCAAGCCTCCGATATACGAGAAGGGCCTGGAAGAGCTGCTGAGAAAACATGCTGGACGAAATCTCAAGGCGAGTTCGAGCTACGATGAGGTTTGTAATACTGAGATCTCGTTCATCTGCGTGGGGACCCCATCCGGACCTGAAGGCGAAGCTGACCTCTCCATGATAGAGGCAGCAAGCAGATCTGTAGGCGAATCCCTGCAAGAAGGCGACGGATATCACGTCGTCGCTGTGAAGAGCACGGTGCCACCTGGAACAACTCAGGATCTGGTTATGCCGACCGTTTTGAGACGATCAGGATCTGTTGGGGGAGAGCGAGAGCTGGGATTTGCCATGAATCCAGAGTTTCTGAGGGAAGGGTTGGCGGTCCAAGACTTCATGCAACCAGATAGGATCGTGATCGGCTGCTCAGATACCAAGGCGGGAGATCTCGTTGAATCTATCTACGAACGGCTGAATGCGCCCGTAATTAGAGTAGGTCTCTCTTCTGCAGAGATGATAAAGTACGCATCGAATGCGCTCTTGGCCACCAAGATATCCTTCTCCAACGAGATCGGAAATATCTGCAAGAAAATAGGTATAGACGTTTACGAGGTGATGCGCGGCGTAGGCATGGATCATCGGATATCACCTCATTTTCTGAATGCGGGCGCAGGCTTTGGAGGAAGCTGTTTTCCAAAAGACGTCATGGCCATGATCCGGCTGGCAGAGCTGATAGGTGAAGATCCGGTGCTACTAAAATCCGTGGTCGAAGTGAACATGAAGCAGCCTATCAGGATGGTAGATCTGCTTGAAAGAAGGCTTGGAGGTCTGAGTGGCAAAGAGATAGCTGTGCTGGGTCTCGCTTTTAAGAAGGATACCGATGACGTTCGCGAGTCCAGAGCCATACCATTGATAAAGGAGCTGAAGAAGAGAGGTGCCTGGGTCAAGGCCTATGATCCTCTCGCAGTCTCCAACATGAGAAAAGTCTTCCCCGATGTCGAATACTTCAAAAGTGCAGCGGGGGCTTTGGAGAACGCGGATGCGTGCCTCATAATGACCGAGTGGCCAGAGTTCGCCCAGCTGGACGAAGAGTTCGACCTGATGAAGTCGAGGGTTATCATTGAGGGGAGAAGGGTGTTGTTATGTGGGGATGCCGAGGGCTTATGCTGGTAGAAAAGTAACCGGTACATAATGCTTATAAGGATCGTTCCTCATTTTAGAGAGAAGGTGTGACAAGTGAAAAAGTCAAAGGTCAGAGAGGCGGTCATCCCGGCGGCTGGAATGGGTACCAGGTTGGGCCCCTTTACCCAGGCCATACCCAAAGAGCTCCTGCCAGTCGGCAACAGGGCGGTCATCGAACATGTAGTTGAGGCGATGAAGCTGGCGGGCATCAACAACATCACCATAGTGTGTGCCCCTCATAAGCATGGGCTTTCTGATTATCTGGGCTCAGGAAAGCGGTTTGGGGTAAAATTAACTTATGTGATCCAAGAGGAGCGGAAAGGATTGGCTGACGCTGTTCTTTCCGCGGAGCATAACATCAATGGTCCTTTCGCCGTAGTGCTGGGGGATAACTTCTTCGATCCCAAGCTCTTCCTTAAGGATCTGATTTCATACCATATTGATCAGGGATCGGAAGCGACATTGGGGGTGGCTGAAGTAAAGGATGTCACCAGGCATGGGATAATCAAGCCAGATGGGAATAAAATAGCGAATATAGTAGAAAAGCCGTCACCAGAAGAGGCGCCAAGTGACTTGGGCTCCATCGGGATTTACGTCTTTGAAAGGGATCAAATATTTGATGCAATAAGGAGAACAGAACGTGGGCACAAGGGCGAGTATCAGCTAACCGATTCGATAAAGGTCATGGTTGATGAGGGTAGGAAGGTGCTGTATAAAAAGATTGACGGAATACACATCGATGTGGGAACGCCAAAGGATCTCATGGCAGCTAATGCCTGGTATCTGGTGGAGAACGAGTCAATAAAATTTATTAAATAATATATCTATAACAGATTGCAAAAAAAACTCGCATCTTCCGATCGTCTGAGATGGCGGGGTTACTGGTCAATTTCTCGGGGATCAAAAACGATTTATATGGCCGAAGCATCTGCATCGACTCGTAGATGTAAAGAGATGTGAAGGGAAAGGGTCCGATCGGGATCTTTAATAGAAGGGAGGATGCGGATCTGGACTCTTTGGCGGTTCGGATGGGATTGGAACGGTTCCAATTGAAGCGTGGCCCAAAATCGATGGTTTGAAAAGGGGGGTCTTTATGGGAAGCAGTTTGTCGGGCGTTTTGTCTCTGTTGGTCGTAGCGATATTGAGCATCTCCGTCTTGCCGGTCTTTGGGGTTTCCGTCTCCGCAGATGCGCAGGAGGTTTTCATCTCGCCCTTCGACCTCGGGGGCGGCTTATCCATAAACGGGACGAAGTTCTACGATAAAAATGCGAACGGATTTATGGACGCCGGCGAGCCCGGCCTTCCGGGCTGGACCATCAGGCTGATCTTGGACGGCGATGAGATCGCGAACGCTGTCACCGACGAACTTGGCGGGTATCGCTTCAGCGATCTAGCGCCAGGCAGCTACGCGGTCCTCGAGGATCCCGCCGAGGGGTGGAACCAGACCGCCCCCGGCGGCGGATGGTACGAGATCACCCTCACCGATAAAGACGCCCAGAGGTACGACTTCGGCAACTACGACGGCTCCATAGATCGGCTCCTCGCAGAAGTAGAGCACCCGCTGATGCGCCCCTCGCCCGAAGAGCTGAAGAGGTGGATTGAGGAGTACGAGATCGCGCCCATAGCGCCCTTCGACCCGGATATCGCAGCTCGCCTTGAGGTTTCACCCCTGGGCGAGTACTTCAGCCTCCTGGGCCGCCTCCAGTACATACCCTCCGAGCGGAGCCAGGGATCTTGCGGCGACTGCTGGGCCTGGGCCGGGACCGGGGTCATGGAGATCGGCCTCAACGTCCAGAGGAACATCAAGGACCGGCTCTCTATTCAGTACCTCAACTCCAACTACAACGGCGGGAGCGGAGCGACATGGGCCTGTTGCGGCGGGTGGTTATCGGATGTGGCAAACTTCTACTCGGCCTCGGGAAAAGCCGTACCCTGGACCAACGCCAACGCCCACTTTCAGGACGGGGGCAAAAGGTGTCAAGATTACCCGACCGCCGTCCCCGGGTCCGCCATATCGACTTCCCCCAGCTATCCGATAACCTCCATCGAGGCGCAGTCGATCACAACCTTCGGGTCAGGGGTAGGTAAAGAGACCGCCATCGCCAACGTTAAAAACGTCCTGAACCAGAATAAAGCCGTCTGGTTCGCCTTCTTCTTGCCGACGAACGCCGAGTGGGACGCCTTCAGAAGCTTCTGGAACACCCAGCCCGAGACCGCCGTCTGGAACCCGAACTTCCCCTCGGGCAAACACCTCATCAACGGGGAGTTTGCGGGCCACGCCGTCTTATGCGTAGGCTACGACGACACCGATCCCAACAACCGGTACTGGATCATGCTCAACAGCTGGGGCGCTCCCTCCAACCGGCCCAGCGGCCTCTTCCGCGTCAGCATGGATATGAACTACGACAACCTCATCCACGACCCGTATGCGGGGGTAGACTATTATGCCTTCTACTGGCAGACGCTGGGTCTGGATTATGCTGATCCCGGGAAGACGAAGACTTTGATGGCGGCGGGGTCGACGACGCCGGGGGCTACGGACTGGAAGCAGTTCGGGAGCAACGGGCTTTACCTGGACGTGGACACAAGCAAGGCTGGATTCACCGAGACGCCGATATACATTACGTCGATGGGTGGTACAAATATCTGGGCTACTACGGGAGTGAATTCGATTTACGTGCCGACTCCCACCGGGTTCAGGGTTTATGTGCGGTTTAGCAGCGGAGCTTCTATCACGCCAGGGCAAGCCAATTCTTGGAACTGGCATGTCCGGTGGATCGGAATCATTCCTAAATCATTGACGAACACTGGATCGACGACGCCGGGGGCGACGGATTGGAAGCAGTTCGGGAGCAACGGGCTTTACGTGGATGTAGACACAAGCTCTGGAGGGTTCGCGCAGACACCAATCTATATCACCTCACTTGGAGGTAGTGGTGGCCATTGGGCTACAACGGGAGTAACTTCAATTTACAGTGAAACTCCCACAGGATTCAGAGTATATGTGCGGTTTAGTTCAGGAGCTACAATCACGCCGGAGTTCGCTAATTTGCATAAATGGCATGTCCAATGGCTGGGTATTATTCCTAAAACCTTCATCTGTATAGGATCTACGACTCCGGGAGCTACTAATTGGCTGCAATACGGGAGCGGTGGGCTTTACGTGGATGTAGACACAAGCTCTGCAGGATTTGCGAAGACGCCAATCTATATTACCTCACTTGGAGGTAGTGGTGGCCATTGGGCTACAACGGGAGTAACTTCAATTTATAGTGAAACTCCCACAGGATTCAGAGTATATGTGCGGTTTAGTTCAGGAGCTACAATCACGCCGGAGTTCGCTAATTTGTATAAATGGCATGTCCGATGGATAGGGATCTAACGTTAAAAATCTATTTTTTATTTGTATTTAAACAAACCGTAATATGCATAATGCATAAAGTAATACATACTTTTAATTAAATTTAATTTTTCCACATTTCTATAAATATTCCATTGCCAAGATGCAGCCTTAATTTTATTTGCAGAGATGGATTTATTATGGATCCTATATTTTGCTAATGGTTCCAAGATGCCATTTGCCTCATCGATACGTTTCAGTATTTTTAGCCAGAGCGCATAATCTTGACGTCTAACGTTATTGGTGTATTGTTTCCCAAGATATTCAGTGTCGTATATGGCAGTTAGGTTGCCTATAAAATTACTTTTCAGCAATTTATCATAATTTGACTTTTCTTTTGTTATGAACAAACCGGTCTCAATCCCTGTTTCATCAATTAAATAATATGATGAGTAACATAACGAAACTTTGTTTTTACTCATGAATTTCAGCTGTATTTCTAATTTTTTAGGTAGCCACACATCATCGCTATCCAAGAATGCTATATATCGTCCTTTCGCTTCTTCAGTAGCTCTGTTTCTGGCAATGGCAGGGCCGCTGTTCTTCTCTAATTTTATTAGCTTAATCCTTTCGTCATTTTTTATATATTCTGTTAGAATTCGAACTGAATTATCAGTTGAGCAGTCGTCCACGATAATCATCTCCCAGTTCTGATGCGTCTGGTTGAGGACAGATTCGATAGTCTGTGATATGAACTTGGATGAGTTATAGCATGGGATAATTATTGAAACTAACGTATCCCAATCCTTATACTCGGATATGATTTCGTTCTTTCTATCCATATTATCAATCCACACTATAATTAAGTAATCTCTCTTGCCTTATTTAAGGTCACTCATTCGATACTAATCCTACACAAGTAGCATTCCTATTTAATCACCTCAAACACAGTGACCCACCCATAACGACCAAGTAAGGGCCAATGGCTGAAGAGACTATCGTCAAATTGCGATAGATATTTGAACACCCTTTGAAAGATCACTACATCTTTAGAAAGTAGCAGAGGGAATGCAATCAAAGCCATTAAGTAGAATTCGCGATGTTTTAATGCAGAAAAAGGTTCAGCAAAGAAGGACAAAACCTCAATTTTTAAAGGTCTCTCAGAAGGGGTTCGACGCGATGGAGTTAACTTACGAAATAGATTTACGAGGGGGTTGTGGCCAAGAGGCTCAAGGAATACACCTTTTCCTCCTCGCTTGAGAACTTTATGTACTTCCCTCCTTGTTATATCAAGATTGGTATGATGCAAAACTGAGTGACCGAAAACTATATCGAAGGTTTCATCGCCAAACTGCAGCTCTTCAGCGTTCATCTGTAAAACCTTGATCCTATCACCGAGACCATTCTCCTTAACCCTTCTTTTCGTCTTTTCCACCATCCCGGCTGACAGGTCTACTGCGTAAACTAAAGCGCCTTTTTTGGCAAGACTCAAAGAATGATGACCGGTACCACACCCCAGGTCTAGAACGACCAAATCCTGCAAATCTCCACAAGTTGAATCATGAGCATACCTGTCCGCCTTCCCAAGAACTCCGTATGTATAAAAGCCAGTTCCGGCATTTTCTGACTTCTTATCATGGAATTCCTTCTCCTGGCGATACTGTTCACCAAAATCCATCAGATTCACTCCCCTTGATGAAAGCTCGTGGCAAAGATGATAGCATTGTCTCCGCAGAAATCAGCTTTGACAGCAAGAACGCATCATGGTAACTTATTTGGATATTCGTTTTTACCCCTTCCTATACTGGCCCATAATTTCTAAAAGTATGGTTGTATTCTTCCGCAAATCGAACTCATTTGAGATACGCTCATATCCTTTTTGAGTGAGATTGGATCTCAGATCTCTATTATTTACAAGGTGGGTAACGGCTTTAGCCAATTCCTCTGGGGAACCGGGAGAAACAAGCAGGCCAGCGCCATTCTTTATTAACTCGGGAATTCCTCCAGTCTCAGTAGATATGACAGGGATGCCATGTGCCATGGCCTCCATCAATGCTACAGGAATACCTTCATGCTCACCATCAGACGTGACTATGCTGGGAAGAACCACGACATCGACCTCGCCTTCATCATACATACATAGTAGTTTTTCGTTCGGGATGCGGCCAAGAAGAACGATAACATTCTCTAGCCCAAGTCGCATGACTTGTTGGCGAATTTCTGTCTCCAGAGTGCCATCACCGATGACGAAGCATCGAAGGTTTATAAATTTATCCTTCACCAGCAATCTGCAGGCTTCGATCAAGAACTTGTGTCCCTTTACAGGAAAAAGATTTGCAGGGCAGGCAATAACAAAATCAGAGCGTAAGGAAGGAGATGATGGGGATGGTTGTTCTGGCAGGAGTACGCCCATATGTAGTGTTTCTACTTTATCCTGAAACTCTTCTCCAACGATACGCAGCAATTCATCTCTTCCACCCTCAGAGATACAGCGTACAAAAGCTGCGCTATCGACCTTTACCTTTAGCATATTGTTCTCTGGGATATCCCAGCGGTGCAATGTCATGCTCCAAGGGATATCTGTGAGCTCCGAAGCGATCCAGGCCATTGTGCTGGTAGTAGAACCCCAGTGGGCATGGATATGTTCTACACCACTCTGACGCAACAGCTCAGAAATATAAAATGATTTCGGAACAACTGCAAGATTTTTGGCCAAAATCTTCAACGTTCGTGAATTGCCGAAAATCCTCCTCATGATCCTCCAAATTCGAGGGTCCACAGCCAAATTTTTTAATAAACTAAGAAAGATCTCCCGATTGATGATAGGTAGCCATACCGCAAAGTCTATAAGTTCTTGAGCATGTTCATGGAAGACCTCTCTTGATGGATTGCGAGGGATGATGATGAGTTCGGCGCCGTGTTCACTCATCGCAGCCATCTCTTCTAAGATAAAAGTCTCTCCGCGCCCAAAAGGCGTATGCGCCGTTATGTAAGCCACTTTCATCCTATAACCACCACCTCACCCGGTTCTCTCAACTTTTGTATCCCCTTAGAACCTGACCTCCCCATGTTTAGGCATAGGCACGGAAAGTTTTTGCCTACGTATCCTGTTTTTCCAGATTTGACATTGTGCCTACTGCGCACAATGAATCGTTATCCTGCGACGTTATATGCCTAAATTTTGGGGAGCTTAGGTTAGAAACCAGGGCTCTGATCCTGTTTTTCCGGCTTCTCTTATATTGGATCCAGAGTTCACGAAATTCACTAAATAAGGGGTCATCATCTATCATTGAAACGGCGGTGAGTTGTTGTATATGCAAATCATGATAGAAAGAACTTGCCAAGTGTCCCTGTACATCATAGCGAGACCAGTATCCTACATCGTAATCCTGAAGATGGCTCTTCAATGAGACCAAAGAAATCTCGAATAGATCGAGAGCGCTTTCGTCCTTAAAGGCAAGCCAGAAATCATACACTCCGAAGATGGCAAAGATCCAGCCATTCAGGATAGAAGAACGAGGATCCGCAGGCATCTCTTCTAAAAAGAGCCCCTTATCATCAGCTATCATCGGCCCACCCTCTCCGATCGGCATTCGCATAAGTTCCAGAGCTCGCTTTGCCCCCTCCGCAAACTCGGGATCTCCGGTAAGCTGCCATGCCCGCACGAAAGCTGAAATGCACTCACCCTGGGTCATAGCTGAGTAGGGTGAAGAAATGCGAATACCCAGCTCGGACCAAAACGGCCAGCCCCCATGCCCGTCCTGCCTCAGCAAAAGCCAGCGGCAAAGCTTGAGGAAAATTTTTCTGTCAGTATCGTCTTGGGTTAGAAGCCACTTATCCCAATGACCGAGGGCTTTTTGCACGATCGTTGTGACAAAGTAAACCCGTCGGCCGTCGTCCAAGGCGTTAATCGGTACTCCCTCCCCGTCGGTATGCCCGGGCCAACGTGTCTTGGCTGTGAGGTCATTGAAGTAGCCAGCAAGCTCATTTGGCACGAATGCTTTGCCCAAGTGCTGAGGCTGATGGTAGTAGCTTTTTCCAGCCAGCACCTTTGCCCAACGGACCAACAGGCGAGGCCATCTGGTGAGCTGTCTCATGCCCGTCCACGCTCCTGCAAGAGCCTCAAGTACAAAGCTTCATACTCCTTTGCAGTTTTTGAAATATCAAATCGTTCAATAACCCTTTGTTGCGCCGCATCACCCAGACTTTGGCGGAGGCCAGGGTCCTTGATCAGCTGGAGGATTCCTTGAGCGAGGGCTTTGGGATCACGTGGAGGAACCAAAATTCCAGTTACTCCATCTTCCACCAGTTCCGGGACGCCATCCACCGCGGTAGAGACAACCGGCTTGCCTGCAGCCATTGCTTCTGCTATAACGATCCCGAAGCCTTCCCAATCCGAGGATAAAATAAAGATGTCAGAGTCAGCTAAAAAATTCTTTACGTCGTGAACTTCGCCAATAAATAAAACATTTTCTTCAAGGCCTTTATCTATTACCAGTCTTTCTATCGCGGGCCTCAAAAGCCCATCCCCAACAAGCCAGAGTAGCACTCTCGGATACTCAATAACAACAAACGCTAACGCCTCTATAAGCAGTTGATGATTTTTTTGAGGTTCGAACCTTCCTATATGAAGCAATATAGCATTCACTTTGGCTCTAGTTCCATTCCGTTCTTCCTTAGAAACAAAACGCCTGGTAGGAATCCCATTGTAGATCACAGGGGTATAAATATTCTGGCCATATACATCGTTAACTGTTTTTGCCACTGCCCGAGAGATACTTACCGGTACAACATTGGCTAGCCGAAAAGCAATCCAATGAACTAATTTTCCTAAACTATCGACTTCATTCTGAGCTATATTGTGAACAGTGTGAACCCGGAGGCTAACACGACAAAATAAAGCAGGTAGGAGTACGTACCGCAATACATATCTATGGGTATGTACAACATCAGGGCAATAAGTGCGAAATAAACGATAAAGCTCGAGGATCATCCGCAGATCTAGTCCAGGATGTTTATCGAGATAATAGACCTTAAGCCTTTTCTCCTTTATCTCTTTTTCAATTAAGGTCCCCGTTTCTTGATAGAGGCTCACCGCTGCCGCCTCAAATCGCTCTTTATCGGTCGCCTCCAATAGGCTAACAACCAGCCGTTCTGCGCCTCCGGTGCCGAAATTGGGAATTATGTGCAGGATACGTATCTTTTTCATTCTATCTTCCTCTCTGAGATCAAATCTCCCTTAGGTTTGGATTCAGGCTAATTCCTACCAACGCCCAGTACCACTCCTGAAGGCGAGGGATGAAAAAGCTAGGTGCAGCAACTCCTGTAGCGGATAGGAGCAGAGTGAATAGAAAGACTAGCCAACAGATGTCTCCAAATACACCTGGATTTTTCCGAAAGCGCCAAGAATGTTTTAATATTAACATTAAAAGGAATAACCATGATGCTAGACCTACAATCCCTCCGCGATATAGAGTAACTATATAAATGGAGTCTCCTATAAAAGCTCCTTCTACTTTTGTGAGTCCCCAGCCCATAATCGACCGCTCAGTAATTGCTTGATACGTAGTAGCAAATATACCGCTTGAAGGATCGTAGCGAGATTCAAGAACCGAACCAGAAAGGATTCGATCAACCTGATAATTAAATGAGCCCGAAAAGGCCGGTATCTCCACAAGTTGTGGCATTGCAATGAAAAATAAAATTCCCACCATGCATATCACTGCAAATGCGATGTGATAGAAGCGACGTATATACCTTGACCAAAAAAAAGTAAGGAATAATGCGCTTGTTATTACCAATCCTAAAATGAAGGTAGATGAGATAGTTGTAATCCCTGCTAGGAGAGCGATGCTAAATGAAATGTATAGCAATATTTGACGATAAAGAGAATATCTATTTCTTGCAAGGAGAATACCGGCTGTAATTAATACAATAAGAGAGAAAATTGCATTATATATAGGTGATTCAAACACTCCTGCACTTCGAAGAATGTGACCATGTTCTTCAATATAAAAAAATACAGGAGTGCGCCAAGGAGAAGTATATCCCGCTAGGGTAATCTCCTGAGCAATGCCGACCCCTAAGGTTTGGCCGAAGCTCAAGAGCGCTATTGGTATACTTAACCAGACAAATGCCCACAGAAGGGAACTAGTAAACTTTTCGTCAACTGGAGCATTTAGAAATAAGAACATAACAAGCAAAGGTCGAAGAATGCCGTAGAAGGGGGCTAGCAACTGGGTTAAAGAGACCTCAGATAAATGACCAATTAAGGCAAACATTGTTGAAAGGATAACCACTACTATAAAGAGTCCATATTTTGATAGAACTGGATGCCATATAAATGTGAAACCTGAAATTGATTTGTGCATAAAAAATACAAATATAAGCCATAAAAGGTAAACCAACTCAAACCGCAATGAAAATTCTCCGAACCATTGAGCCGGAAAAATGAGGGCAATAACGAGATAAAGAATCAGGCCCCAGCGAAAGGAACGTAGGGAGAGGAGCATAGCTAGAGATCCGATCAAGATCCAAGATAATAGTTGTATCATAGAATATTGACCTCCTTAGTAATTTCCTTTCTAACAATCCAGAACATCAACAGTTCACCAATTATAAGAGGTATTACATACGCAATTGCCCCGCCCAAAGCGCCCAAGGATGGAACCAGCAGCAATGCTAAAATAACCATTAAGCACAGCCTTGCGACGTTGGTAAAGGCATCGATTTCAGGTTTCATCATGGTGTGCACTAGCATCGTTCCTAGCCCCAAAAACGTCGCAATAGCAAATGCAATCACAGTAACTGCGAACACCGGCAGAGCTGCACGATATTCCTCTCCCAAGACGAACCATTGTAACAATCCTAACGCAATTATTACGAGCGCCGCAACCACAGCATAATATGGCGCGATCTCATTTAGCCTATTGAGGTATTTTCTCATCTGATCAATACCCTCAAGAGCAGTGACCTGTGGGAATATGATCGCTCGGACTGCTGTGTGAAAAACTGTGAAGGCCATCGTAAATGTCATCCCCGCTGAAAAGATCCCCACATCCGCTATTGAAGCATGTATGGCCAGAATGAATCTAATCAAATAGGGCATTGCTATGTAGGTAATGGCAGAAAGCGCTACCCACTTGCTATATTTGAGCATCTCCTCAAGAACGCCGAAGCTCGCACCAGGTTGTTTTAAGACGATGGGTGCTACTTCAAGCCCTTTAGGAATCACCCCAACAAAGATTAGCACGGCCAAAGGCATCGTATAAGCGCCAATAAGCCAGGCCAGTGGATTTTCAGGGTTAAGTAAATACGCTACCACCAGACATGCCATGCGAAGCCCTGCGTAACCAAGAATGTACCCTGAAAGCTTCCCATAGGAGCGATAGGACTGGAGATAGGACTGTAGATAAGTCCAAAAAAAAAGAAGCCCGCCGGTAATAAGGGCAATGGCAAATAGCTCGGAATCGGTGGGGCCTCCGCCCAGGCTCAAAGCTAAAAGGCCGCTTATGGGCAGGCATGTCAGGGCAATAAACGTTAAGAGTATAGTTTTAAATCCAAAGGCCACTCCAAGTACCATAGTCTGCTTTTCTGGTTTAGCTTGATATTTGTTAAACAGGCGAATCATTGTTAGATTAAAACCAAAATCTCCTATGGCACCAACTAATATTGCTACAGATAACGCCAGAGAGAAAATGCCGAAACCCTCGGAACCAAGATACTTAGCTGCCAAGACGGAAGCGATAAAACCCGTCAGACTACTAGCCGCTGTGGCGCTCGTAACAGAGGTTATCGGAATGACTTGCTCCCTTGACAGCGAAAGCGAAGTAAACACCGAGTCTATGAATCTCATTGCGATCCTGTGCAACATCCAGTAAAATTATTCCTAACCTGCTCGTCCCAAGAATTGGCAGCGTATATCCAAGTAGTCTGCACGATCTTTGAATACTTCCAGCAGCTGCAAGCTGGCCAGACTGTAGCCATGGTAATAGCCAGCACGAGGGTCAAGTGGCGATAGACTGGATCGTACTTCTCGGTCGTCGCTTGATTAGAGGTGGGACGTTCTGCGGCTATGTATCTCATGCGTACATCTCAAGTACTTTTAAATAATCTGACACAACCGTTTTTAGTCTAAACTTTTTAACAAATGCTGACACATCAGGACCCTTAGATTCGTTCATTGAGACCATAACCGCAGTTGCCAATCCATCCGCATTTCCAACTGGCACCAGCCTGCCCCATTTCCCCCCCTCCAGAATCTCCGCCGGACCGCTAGGGCAGTCGGTAGAGACAACAGGCGTACCTATGGCCAGAGCTTGGATAAGGACATTGGGCAATCCCTCCCATTGTGACGAAAGGACAAATACCTTCGACCGCTTCATGTAATTGTAGGGATTATCCACAAACCCCGGCAGGTCCACTTCCGCATCGAGCCCCGTCTCCCGCACAAGTCCCTCCAGCTCTTCTCTCTTTTCGCCTTCTCCAAGGATCATGAGTCGGGCAGGGCGCTCTTTGCGCACCAGGGCGAAGGCGCAGATAAGAGTGGAAAAATCCTTCTGAGCCGTCAGGCGGCCCACGCCGAGGATCACCGGCGGCTCGCCTGGCGTAAACCATGGGTGGTCCAGCGTCTCCTCTGCCTTGATAAACATCTCAGGAGTCACCGCTGGGTTATAGATGACCTTTACCTTACCTGCAGGCACACCAATGATCTTAATGAGGTCCTCAGAAACTCCCTTAGAGACGGCAACAATCCCATCCGCCCAGGGGTAAAAATATCGCATAATTGAAGGCATGAGCTTTCCCCGAAGCGTCGTTGCATCCTTCTTGCTCATCCCGGCGGTGTTAGCCTCTCGAATAACGAGCCGAAACGGAACTCTAGAAATTTTTCGCGCCCAAAGAGCAATGATATTGGCATGGTCCAGGGTCGAAAGCATCGCTTTGGGCCGCTCTCGGCGTATATAGTGGACTAGGCCGGGGAGGCTATAGAGAACCCGTTTGGCCTTAAGATCCACCACCCTAACTTCTTTTGGGACCTCGGATAGATAGGGACCCTCGGCTTTCGCCAGCACCAGGTCCACCTTAAAGCCTTGTTCGGCAAAACCGCGGGCCAGGTTCACCATCACCCGCTCTGCTCCGCCGCCATGGAGGGAGGGGAGGAAAAGGGCAATTCTCTCCCGTTGATATTTCATCGCTGCTTCTCCAGCCAACTTTGAAACATCAGCACATCCCATAAATAGTATGACCAATTCTGCTCGCCCTTAAGATGAGATATCCACATGTCATATATGGGTTCCGGCTCTAAGAACCCCTCCTCTTTAATCCTCCTCTCGTCAAGCAACGCCTCTGCCCACTCCCTGAGAGGTCCGCGAAGCCAGCTGCCTATCGGCATGCCGAAACCCATTTTTGGCCTTTCGACCATCTCTTTTGGCACATGCCGGTAAAGCACTTGCCGCAATATCCATTTACTCTCTCCATTGCGGATCTTCATGGACAGCGGCAATCGCCACGCAAACTCCACGATTCTGTGGTCGAGGAGAGGAACTCGCGTTTCGAGGGAGACTCCCATGGCAGCTCGATCCACCTTCACAAGGATGTCGTCGGGAAGGTATGACATCTGGTCCAGATACATCATGCGGTCCTCGAACTCAAACTCTGCAAGCCACCGACTAGGATCTGTAAGGACCGTCTTCGGCTCTCTTGATCCCCTGACTAATTTATTGGGCCTTTTCCAGTGTGATACGCGATCGAGATAAAGGTCTTCTGGCGAATCACAGGCAAGGACTGTAGCAAGCCTTTGAAGCTTATGGGTTTTTTCCATTTTTAACCAGTCATGAGGATGAAGGCGATATGCACCACTCAAGATAACATTTGCTGCAGCTGCTGGGACTCTCATTAAGGTACTTGCTGCAAAGAGACGTACTGGTTTTGGCATCCAGCCGATCTTTTGCCAGATGCGACGCGCAAGAAGGTATCTTGTATATCCTCCAAAGAGCTCGTCACCGCCATCTCCTGAGAGGCATACCTTAACATGCTGACGGGCTAGGTTGCTTATCAGAAACGTAGGAATCTGTGAACTATCGGCGAAAGGCTCATCATAAAGGCTGGGCATACATGATATCACCCGTATCGCCTCCTCAGCGGTCACGTACAGCTCCGTATGATCGGTCCCCAGATGTTCTGCCACAGCCTTTGCATGATCTGCTTCGTTGTACTCTTCCTCATGAAATCCTATTGTAAAGGTCTTCACCGGCTGGTTGCTCTCTGCCTGCATCAGCGCCACCACCGTAGATGAGTCGATCCCACCTGAGAGAAACACGCCCACAGGAACGTCGGCGATCATCTGGCCCCTGATCGAATATCTGATAAGACGTTCCAGCTCATCCACCGCCTCGCCTTCGGTGCCGGTGAAGCTGTCTCTCATTCCTTGCTCTGCCACCGTCTTAAGGTCCCAGTAGGGCTTTGGTAAGTGCTTCACTTCAGCCCGACGGTCCCGAACAGGGATCTGCAGGTACGTACCAGGCGGCAGTTTGCATATTCCTTTGTAGATCGAATATGGCGCAGGAATGTAGCTGTGCCTGAAAAATAGGGCCAGAGGATCAAGGTTGATCTCGGTCCTGAATGTAGGATGGGCCTTCAAGGCCTTGAGCTCCGAACCGAAGATGAACACATCTTCCTGCCAGCCATAGTAAAGGGGCTTCTCACCCATCCGATCACGAGCCAGTGTCAGAGTCCGGGCATTTCTGTCCCAGAGAGCAAATGCGAACATGCCGATACATTTCTTTAATGTCTCTTCCACGCCCCATGCTTCAATCGCAGAAAGCAATGTCTCCGTATCCGAACGCCCCCGCCATCTCACCCCCTCGCTCTGCAGGAGATTTTGACGATGGGGGTTCGCCTCACCTCCGGCAGATGCAGAATAGATTGCGCTATAAGGGGCCACTCTCTCTAGCTCACGACGCAGCTCAAGATGGTTATAGATCTCCCCGTTAAAGACTATAACATGCTGGCCGGATTGAGAAATCATGGGCTGACGACCTGCAGGAGAAAGGTCCAGGATCGATAGCCTCCTGTGAGATAAAGCGACTCCTGCCCCCTCATCTACCCAGACGTCTTCATCATCAGGCCCGCGATGGCCGATCATAGCGGCCATGATTCTCACCACCTCTGCCTGACCAGACAATCTGGATACACAACCGGATATTCCGCACATATCTTTGCCTCTGATACTCTTCTTTTCGTCAATACTAACCTTCGACCCTCTATGACCCGATCCAGCTTCTCATTTGACGTAATAAGTTGGTGCGATATCCGCCTGCGTCCAATAGACATAGAAAGAACAAATAAACTATGCACCCACCTAAAACCTGGACACCAAGCGCATAAATCCCCTGATATTCTAGGCTCAGCCATAGCGGCAATCCCATCAGCAGGGACGCCGCAGCGATCTTGAATCCATCCAAATAAGGGACCGGCATATTAAACGTCCGCCGTCCCAGAGTCGCGCTTACGATCAACGCCAAGAGATAAGCTCCGAAGGTGGCATATGCAGCTCCCAAGAGGCCGTATATGGGGATCAGCAAAATATTTAGAAGGATGTTCAAAAACGCCCCGGTTCCCATCACCCAGACCTGTCCCATAGTGTGTCGTCCCAACTGGAAGGCCAGATCAAAGTGATAAGCGCGTATCCCTGAAAGGAGAACTGCCAAGGCCACCCAAGGCAATAGAAGGGCAGCATCTTCACGAAAACCTGCCCCCAGCATCACTCTGCTCACATTAGGTGCCAGAACCGCCATCCCCACTGCAGCTGGAAAGGCTATGAATATGAGGAGCGTGCTGTTCTGCCTCAACTGTTCCTGGGCCGACTCTACTCCTTTTTGCTCTAGGGCTCTTATTGCCAGGGGATAGCCAGCCAGGTTAACCACCACCATCAGCAAGGTCAGAGACTGTTGGCCTAGGTCGTAGGCTGCTGAGTACAATCCAGCAGGGCCTTCGCCCAATAACCAAGCGATGATAAACCGGTCTGAGCTGCTTATGACAAAGGTCAAAGCAAACGTGGCCGTAAGGGGAAGACCGTAGCGTAATATCTCTCCGAGAAGAGGCCTGGATACGTCAAGAGAAACCCCACTCCATTCCTCCCGGCCCAAAATAGCGGCCGTTATTGTTATCCCAGCCAGCAGGCCAATGAGTGGACCGTACTCACCGAAGCCCCAGAGAACCAGCACTACTCCCAAAGCTAAAGCGCTAGCTGCCTTGATACCGGACATCAGACCATAACGTAACGGCAGAAGCTTGACAGCGCTGAGTGTCAGGTTCAGTTCAAACCATCCTTGCGCCCAAAGGAGAGGCACCGCTAGCATTATGAGCCTTTGCCATGCCGGGTCTGGAAATACTCCGGCTAAAAAGAGCCCAAAGACTCCGGTGATCAAAGTGATGGCAGTAAAAACTGCAAGAATGGTTGCCAGGAGCGGCTTGGGGTTCTCAAGGTAAGCAGGCATAAACCTATTCAACGAAAGCTTGAGCCACTCAAAGAAGACCACGTTGAAAAGCCCCACTCCCGCGATCACGAGGGCGTACCGACCGTACTCGTCAGGCAAGAGCATCCGGGTGTAGATGGCTATGGCCAGGAAGTTGACGATCCCAGGCAGTCCGCGGGCGAGGAGGTAATAGCCGCTATTCTTGAGGAGCATCTTCCCTTATCCACTCCACGAACCGATCGAGCCCTGACCGCAAGGGCGTCCTTGGCCGAAAACCCAGAAGCCTCTCGGCCTTGCTCACGTCCGCCCAGGTCTGGAACACGTCCCCCGGCTGCGAGGGCAGCCGCTCCAGATGTGCCTTCACGCAAAGCGCCTCCTCCAATGACCGCACCATCTCCAGCAGCCCCACCGTCTCGTTGTTTCCCAGGTTGATCACCTCGTAGGGAGTGGCCTTGTAGTCCATGGCCCGGACCACCCCTTCGATGATGTCGTCTATGTAGGTGTAATCTCGCCTGGCCGAGCCGTCGCCGTATATCGGAACTGGATCGCCCTGCTGCATCAGCCTGGCGAACTTGTGAATGGCGAGGTCCGGCCTCTGCCGGGGGCCGTAGACGGTGAAGAACCGCAGGGCGATGAACCGGGTGCCGTAAAGGTGGCTGTAGACATGGCCGAGAAGCTCCCCCGCCACCTTGGTGGCGGCGTAGGGGCTGATGGGAAGAAGGACGGAGTCGTCCTCTCGCCAGGGGACGCGGGGGTTCACCCCGTAGACGCTGGAGGAGGAGGCGAAGACGAACTGCGGTACACCCCAGACCTTCGCCAGCTCCAGCATATTCTGCGTTCCCGCAACGTTCACCTCCTGATAGCCGATGGGATCATCTATCGAGGGGAGGACACCGGCTTTTGCCGCCAAGTGGACTAAGACGTCGTACTCCCCGGAAAGGCCGGATCGGAGGGCGCCCATCTCCCTTATGTCGGCCTCGACCAGCTCGAAGTTCGGGTCTTCCAGATGGGTGCCTACGTTCCTCTGCTTGATCTCCGGCTCGTAGAAAGGGTCGAAGTTGTCCACAACGGTGACCCGCCAGCCCTCGGCCAGAAGACGGTCCACCAGGTGGCTTCCGATGAAGCCGGCTCCTCCGGTCACAAGGGCAGATCTCACTGTTCCACCTCCACCGGCGCAGTCACTCGACCGGCCTCCGCAGCCCCTCCCGCAGGAACGCCGCAAAGACCCCCACCATCAGACCGAGGATCCCTGCTATCGCCACCATCAGTGCCCTCTTCGACTCTATGGGGGCGACGGGCTCCCTCGTCTCCTGGACTACCTCCAGGTGCCTCAAGAGGGTCAACTGCTTCTCCAGTTCCAGCTCCCGGTCCAAGAGGGTCGAACGCCTCGACTCCCCGCCCTGCAGGTATTCCAGCGTCCTTGAGATCCGCAGCTCCTTATCTGATGCGGTGGTCCCTGGAAGATCTTCGATGCTCCTCAATACCTCACGAGTTTGGCCGAGGTCCAGCTCCGTCGTCTCCAGCCGCATCTGGGTGCTCGCCAGGCTGTTGGATAGGATCTTTTGTTGTCTATTGTAGCTCTCCTCGCTCCTCTGGCTGAAGAGCTGGACCATCTTCTCCACGATCTCCTTTCCTTCCTGCCTCTCTTTAGTCACCGCCGAGATCACAAGAAGGCTGGAAGAGCCTTTCACCGGCTCAATTTCGATGCTGTTCTTAAATGTTCTGAACTCTTCTGGAGGCACCTCAAAATCGAGGTCGTCGATGACGTCGAGCAGGAACTCGTCGCTCTGCATGATGGCTATAGCCGAGTCCGGGGTTGTATAGATCGGATCGCCGAAATTGCCCAGGGCGACGATCGCCGAAGACCTGTACGACGGCGACATGACAGCGAAGCTTACCACTCCTGCGACCAGCACGAAGATCACGAAAATTCCTATAATCATTAGGCGATTCTTCCAGAGAACCCGAAATATGTCGCTGAGATAGATCTCGTCATCCATTCTATGACCTGCCTTGCGCCTTCGACCACGTGGTTCCTGGCGCTTATAAGTATTTCGTTCATGGGCGTATGATATAAAATCGATACTTCAACCTCATCAGTCCCTAAATCGACATTTGTGTTGGAATATTTATATATTTGCGAGCATCAACGATACCTCTTTCTCGTTTATCCTGGCGAACGCCCTCACTTTTGGGCCATAGACCTCTTGGAAGATGAAGTTCATGCCCCAGGGCACGAACAGCACGATCTATCATTTCTCGTGCAATTTTTTTCAACACAGTTGCGCCCTCTAATTGCTCAGTACTGCTCCTGGGCTTGGTTGACATCTCGGTTAAAGCCTCGATGAGCTGGTAGAGATGCAAACTGAGTTCAGGGATAAAATGGCAGAGAGCTGGAGCTGCAAAACGGAGGAGATGCAGGCGACCTCTCCATCAAAATGGGACAACGATAATATACATTGGGGCTTCTATTCGCTCCCCTGGAGGGCGAAATGAGGAACAAAAGGATCGCTGTAACCGGTGGAGCAGGCTTTATAGGATCGAATATAGCCCGCCGGCTGTGTGATGAAAACGATGTCATCATCATAGATAACCTGCTCACAGGAAAGCGCGAAAATATATCAGATATCGCTGATCGAGTCAGGTTCGTGATGGGCGATATTAAAAATTTGGATATATTAAGAAGAGAGTTTGAGTCTGTCGATTACGTCCTACATCAGGCAGCTATCCCGTCGGTTCAGCGATCTGTATACGACCCCATCGGCACCAACAGGAACAACGTCGATGGCACTTTGAACGTCCTGGTCGCCTCCAGAGATTGCGGTGTCAAGAGGGTGGTCTTCGCGTCGTCTTCATCAGTCTATGGGGATGATCCCCAGCTTCCGAAGAAGGAGACCTTCGCTCCAAAACCCATGAGCCCTTATGCTGTTACAAAGCTTGCAGGCGAGCATTATTGTAACGTGTTCTATGAATTATATGGGCTGGAGTCCGTCGCTTTAAGGTACTTCAACGTATTTGGTCCCGGTCAGGACCCAAACTCTGACTACGCTGCTGTAATCCCGAGGTTCATAAACGCTATCCTAAGCGGCGATCAGCCTGTAATTTTCGGGGATGGGGAGCAGACAAGAGACTTTGTCTTTATCCAGGACGTGGTGAGGGCAAACGTTCTGGCTTGCATGTCCAAGGTCGCTTCTGGAAAAGTCTTGAATATCGCAACCGGAAAGGGCACAAGCCTGAACCAGCTTTTGGATGCTATGGCGAAGGTGACGGATCTGAAGATCAGCCCGATATACGCAGATCCAAGGGCAGGAGACATCCGAGACTCCGTAGCTGACATCTCTAAGGCGAAAGATATTCTCGGATACGAGCCAGAGGTGGGGATGGAGAGCGGGCTGAGGGCCATGCTCTCAGGCGGCGCGTGATTGAAGCCTGAGCCTCGTTTCGACCAAGGCGCAAGCTGGGCGATGGAGACGAGGAAGAGGATTTTTTGCATGTGGACGAGAAGGCGGTCTCTGGAGTTGATATGGGTCCCAGATACAAGGCTTATTGAGACTCATATCACTCAATTGGCCTTGGAGATGTAGTTTCAGACCATAATGAACTTCCATCACCATCGTCATATCTCCTCCAACTCTCAGCAATATGATTGCACGTTCTACAAGCCTGTCTAAAACCTCGCGGACATATAGATCGCGATCAATCCAAAGACGGCTTCGATCCCGATCAAGGTCGATGCAAGGTTTCGCTCACTTATACCTCCGGAAAGCTTCATAATCCACTGGCATAAACTCACCGGTTTTGAGTTGGGGCAGTAGAGCTTTCCATCTTTATATTCTCCCCACCATCCCTTGCTCGGAAATCGATTAGCGGCCTTGATCAGGAAGTCAAGGAAGTAGGGGATAATCACGATAACCCCAGCGGTCTCGAAGTTGCCCAAGATGACTGCGGCGGCGATCACTCCTCCTATCGATAGGGTTCCGACATCTCCGATTAAGATCCTTGCAGGATAACGATTATAATAGAGGGCGGCCAGGAGCGCTCCCAGCATGGCCAGAAGCAGGACCAGGGATGTGGTCTCATTTATGGTATAAGCTATAACGGCCAAGGATCCTATGGCGACGATTCCCATTCCTACCTCCAGGCCGTTGAATCCGGCGAGCATATTCACAGCGTTGGCTGCACCCGTTACGCCGATGGGTACCAGAATCAAAGAATAAAATATCCCAAAGTTGATAGGTCCTAGAAGGGGAATTTGCATCACAGTCATCCCCACATTGATGGCTACTAATGGGAGGGCGGCAAATATCGGCGAAATAGCCTTTAAACCTTGATTCATGTCGAATAGATCATCCAATATTCCTATATGAGCGATGATCAGGACAGTAGCTAGTGCGGCCAAGAGTTCCACGAGATCCAGAACAGCAATCTGGTTAAAGAAGCTCTCAAAAGCGATTGCCAGGAGCATGCCACTAGCAAATCCAGCGACGATCCCTAAACCACCCATCTCGGCCACTTCAGGTGTTCCTGGCTTGTTGACGTCCCTGCCGGTGATCCCTGCCTGTCTCAGTTTGGGGATTAATTTGGAGATGGTCCAGAATGCGACGATAAAAGAAAAGAGAAAAATTAATATAAATAGTTCCATAGTAGTCCCTCATATTTCGGCTTCGATGATATTCCCATCCCCAACCCCGCCTCCAGGCCGTTGTAGCCTGCGACCATGTTGAAGGCGTTTGAGGCCCCCACGATGCCTATGGGGACCACCACCAGAGGAAAGAGGATCCCCAACTCCAGCTGCCCGACGATGGGAAGCCCCATGGTGGAATGGCCGGCGTTGATCACCATCATCGGCATCGCCGCAAAGAGCATGAAGATCGGCTTCTGCCACTGTCGCAGGCCCGCCTTCCACCCCAGGATGTCGTCCATGATCCCAATGATGCAGGCCATAAGGACTGTGCAGATCGCCGCGAGGATCGGCGTATAACCCAAGGACCCCATCCCGAAGGTCTGAAGGCCGATGTAGAAGAGAATTCCAAGAACAAAACCGAAGACGACACTGACCCCGCCCATCTCAGGCACCTGGGGCTTATAGGACTTGTTCATGTCCTGGCCGAGGAGTCCGACCTCTGGAGCCTTCCGGATCCACTTACGGGTGGCCACCCATGTCGCCGCGATGCCCACAAGGACGCCGAAGTAAAGAAACAACTCCATCTAATCTCCCAAAGCGTTCTCCAGATCAATTATAAACCTTTGGAAGCTCAGCGCATCGGCCCTGGAGAAGAATCTCCTGAAATCCCCTCTCTTCGCCGACCTCTTCATCCTTTCTTCACCCTGAATATCCGCGCCCCGTCGTCGTAGATGAGCTCGTAATTCTCCTGTGAGAAGCCCAAATTGCCGTCCGGATATTTTGTGAACACGGCGAAGGGCGAGATGTGCCCCGGCCGGGATATGGAGACGCTGGAGACGTAGACGATCACCTCTTCATGTCTCATACGCCTCATCTCCTCCAGCGCCTTCTCGTCGTTAGGATCCTTGAGGATCCCCTTGGCCACCCATGAAGTCGATCGCATCCACCCGGCACCGTCGATGGCCGTGATGGGATATATCCACGCCCCCGTCTCATCCAGGTTGATGACGATCGGGTCGGATAAATTCTGCTCCGAGAGCCACACGATGGCGTCGTAATCCTCTTTAGGCAGACCCCAGGACTGCGCATAGCTGCTGAAGACCGCCCCCATCCCCGCCGTCCCCACCAGAAGGAGGACGAGGACGAAAGAGGCTCTGATCCTCTTATCATCCCCTTCCATCCTCGAGAGGGCGAGGGCCGCAAGAAGGCTCAGGGGGAGGTATAGGAGGAGGATCAATCTATCCGCCGTCCCGACGAAGGCGAGGGGCCCGGCGTCCGCCAGGATCACAATGGCGACCACCGCTCCGGCCCAGGCGAGGGCGAGCCGGTCGAAGCGGTCGCGGCTCTGAAGGGCGATGGCGGCCCCGAATAGGGACAGGAACGCCGGGTACCACCGGGCGGCGTACTCGCTTGCGAGCTTCTGACTCGTCGCGACGGATACGAGAAACTCGGGCTGGTGGACGGCTGGCGAGATGAGGAGGAGCGCCGCCGCCAGGGCGACGCCTCCGGCCAGCAGGTATGGGATGGCCCGGCTTCGAATCGTCGCCGCCCCCCAGGCGGCGAGGGCTCCGGCGGCGAGAACCATCAACCGGGTATGAGTAAAGAGGATGCTCGGGAGAAATAGGGCGAGAAGCCTCTTATCCACCAGGACCGCCAGCAGGCTTGCCACCAGAACCATCTCCGCGGCGAGGCTCGGATAGCCCCCCCATATGAGGTAGCTGTAATGGGCCGAAAAGACGAAGCATGCGAGGACGAAGGCGTAGACGGCCTCGCTCCTCCTGCCCATCTCCCGGACGACGGAGTAGAGGAGGAGGGGAGTGATGGTGGATAGGAGGACCGGGATCGTCTGGATCACGTTCAGGACGGGAAAGGCCGCGGCCCAGTAGAAGGAATAGAGGTGGAAGGCCTTGGGGTAGTACTCCCAGTAGCTTCCAAAGGGATATACGCTGACCGGCACCTTCTCCCCCTCCAGGAGCATCCGGATGATGGAGGCGTGGGCGACGGCGTCCCCCCCCATCCACATGACGATCCGGTCGAAGATGAAAAGGCCCATGAGGAGGTATAGGGCCGCCATCCCCAGAACCAGCTGGTCGTCTCCATCTAGCCCGCCGATGAACCTGTCCCTGTAGCGGACCGCAAGAGCCCCTCCCAGGAGAACCATCCCCGTCTGGAGGATGAAGGGGTCCACCTCCAGGAGGACGGCCAGAACGCCGGCCAGCGACAGCAGGACATACCCCAAAACGAAGGATAGGACCATCTTGGTGAGCGTAGACCCTCTATCGCAGAACCTATAGATCCAGGGAGCTCCACAGACGAGAGTGATGATGAGAGCCATCAATGCCAAGGCGACGTCCAATATCAATTCCAGCACCCGAACCTTACCATACGAATTTTCTAGCTCTTAATTAACCTTACCCAGCAGATCGCCCAAAAGATAATATGTCCTCGCCATTATCCTGGGTCCTTATGCAGACCATCCAGGCCCTGATGCTGGGGATCCTCCAGGGGGTCACCGAATGGCTCCCCATCAGCAGTCAGGGCCAGACCTTGCTGGTGATGATGAGCATCCTCCACGTATCTCCCGAGGTCGCCTTCTCCCACTCCATCTTCCTCCACCTGGGGACGATGGCGGCGGTCGTCGTCAAGTTCAGGGGCGAGTTTCTGGAGGCTCTCAGAAACCTCGACGGACCCCTCGCAAAGACGATCATCGTATCCACCATCTTCACCGGAGCCTTCGGCCTGCCGCTGTACTTTCTCTTCAGAAACACCTTCACCGACGGGAAGACCGCCACCTTGGTCATCGGCTCTCTCCTCATCGCCACCGGTCTTCTTCTCCGATATCAGCGGTCGGGGACAAAAGACCTCGACACCATCACCACAAAGGACATGATCCTTCTCGGACTGGCCCAGGGCCTCGCCATACTCCCGGGTGTGTCGAGATCCGGGACGACGGTGACCGTCCTCCTCATGAGAAAGGTGAGGCAAGACCTCTCTTTGACGCTGTCCTTCATGATAAGCGTCCCTGCGGTTATCGGGGCCGTGATATTGGATCACTCATACTCGGCCATCCCCTTGAAGACTTCCGCGATCATCTTCCTTTCTACCTTCATTACAGGCTACCTCACCATGGACCTGTTGATCAAGTTCGCCCAGAGGATAAACTTCTCAAAATTCTGCATAACATTGGGTACGCTTACAATAGCAGTAACCGCGATAATACCACCGCCTTGAATTAAAAGAAAGGATGACTCATGATATCCCCGAAGAACCTGGCCAGGCTCCTCGTAGGCCTCCTCATCCTGGGAGCTCTCCTTTACAGGTTCGATCCAGGAGAGATCATCCAGAACATCCGCTCGGCGAGCCCCAGGTACCTGGCGGCAGGGATCCTCGTCTACGCTCTCACCTTTCTCGTCCTGACGGCAAGGTGGAGGATGATACTCTCGGGGATGGGAGAGCGGCTCCCCATCGCTGCGGCCTATCAGGCCTTCGCCGGCGGCGTCCTCCTATCCGACTTCACCCCCGCGAGGATCGGCGACCTATCAAGGCCCCTCATGGTAAAGGATCGGATAGACCTGAACCGTGGGGTCATCTCAGTGGTCATAGACAGATACGCCGACATCCTGACCATCGGCCTTTTGGGCACCTTCGGGCTTCTGATCTATTCAGACCTCTTCAGCTTCCATCTCGTCTTCGTCATTCTCCTATTGCTGGCGGCCCTCCTCTCTGCCTCCTTCTTCTGGCTGAAGAGGCTCTATCTGATAAAAGGGATGGAAAGGTTGGGATGGAATAGGCTGACCCAGGCGGTCCATGATCTCGACGCCGCAGCATCAGCTCTGGACCGTCTTTGGGTGCTGATAGCAAAGTCGGTGCTCATGACGATCTTCGCTTGGCCCCTCCACGCCTTGAGGTTGGTTCTGATAGCAAAATCGGTCGGCTTTGACGTCCCCCTTCATGTTCTCTTCTTCCTCCAGCCTCTGGTCACCGCCCTCACCCTCATACCGATAACCATCTCCGGGCTGGGGCTGGTGGAGGGAGGCCTCGCAGCCCTCCTCTTCCAGCTCGACGTCCCCCTGGCCGCAGGATTGTCGATCGCCCTCATCGACCGGTCCCTTACGACGGCATTTCATCTTCTCGTCGGGGGGAGATGCGCCACCAGATTGATGTAATCGTGCCGAGGAGCCGGAAAAGAGATCCTTAGGGTAGAAAAAAGGTTCGTTGACGGCGCGAAGACGGACCGCTGCTTGTATCTTGGTGGGCTGTTTTACCCCGGACAAAATGGGATACATTCATCTTTTTCGACATTCTAGAGCCAAGCCTTGGCTCAGCGAGGGAACCCTTGCAAGAATTTTATCGCATAATCTTATTGATTGTGCAAAATAATTTCCTTTTCCAGGGGGTAAAGCTGACCCGGTTCCATGCGCAACTAAGCAGTCAAATCCGTTCAGTTCTAATATTTCGCGTAGAGCTCGGTATGTAAAGACCCGAATATGATCCCCAAGTATTTCATCATCTAATTTGAAGGGACGTCCTATATTATGTCTTAAGGATACACTCGTCGAAAATGGTTGATATCCCAGAAGCAGAGTAAGCCGATTATATAGTGAAGATAAGTTCCTTGTTGTCAGAACAAGTAAACCACCGTCTTTTAAGACTCTGTAACATTCCTCCAACATATGATCCGGATCATATAAATGTTCAATTACCTCTCCGACATAGATGGCATCAAAATATTCACTCTCAAAAGGAAAGGCCTCATGATCTAAATTCAAACAATGTGCTCCGACGCCCTTCTGCCGTGCTAGGTTTGCTCCACACTCGTCAATTTCTATCCCACAAACCTCTTTCGCACTGCAGGCTTCTTTTAAAAGCAAAGAAAAATTCCCACCTGCACACCCCACATCCAATATTCGCTCAAATTTACTCGAAGAAAATATATCAATAGCTTTTTTATGCCAGTCCTGAAACTCCTCAGATGTATTTGGTGTTCTATCAGAACTATTTCCCTTAACCCTTTTCATAGGAATTCATTTTCACCCGCCATATATATCGCTTATCGTCAGGCACGTCAAGCCTCCAGGCAAGCTTCAACTCTCCGAATAAGCACCCACCAGCTCCTCGATACCATCTTGTAGGGTGAACCGCGCCCCAAAGCCCAGCACCTCCTTAGCCTTCGAGGTATCGGCCAGGGTATGCATCACGTAATTTTCGATGGGGTTATCGGTGTACATAGGCAGCAGGTCGGTCCCCATCCTCTCGTTCAGCAGTTCTACGACCTGGTTGAAGCTATAGCTTCTTCCTGTTCCGACGTTGAGGATCCCGTTATAGTCGGAGCTCATGGCGAGCCGAAGGGCAGATACCACGTCCTTGACGAAGATAAAATCCCGGGTCTGAGAGCCATCGCCATAGATCAGGGGCCTCTTGCCTTCCATGATCTCCCAGAGGAACTGAGTGACGGTGTTGGCGAGGGCCCCCTTCGCCCTCTCATGGGGGCCGTAGACAGAGAAGAACCTCATCCCCACAGACCCGACGCCATAGAGAATCCGATAAAGCTCTGCCATCCGCTCCATGGAGAGCCGAGCCTCAGTATAATAGTCTGTGATCATTATCGCCATATCCTCCCGGTGGGGAGGCTTCAGGCCGCTATATACCGAAGAGGATGCAGCGTAGACGACCCTGCACCCCTCTCTTTTTGCCAGCTCCAAGACCGATATCATCTCGTTGATGGCCCCCCCGACGAGGAAGGGGTCCCTTCTGTAGAGGGGAGACGATGAGGGGACGCCTAGATGGTATATGGCTTCGGGATGGATATCGAGGTTCGAGATCTCCGAGCAGTCGGCCTCAACGATCTTCACCCCCCCGCCCAGATCCTCAAGGTTATCTAGGCTTCCTGTGGTGAGGTTGTCTACGACCACCACTTCGTCGCCGGAAAGAAGAAGATCCTCGACCAAATTTGAGCCGATGAAGCCGGCGCCCCCCGTAACAAGCACTCTCAATTTTCGTCCTCCCTAATTCAGCCTTCGCATAACGATCACCTTAGGCCTAATCGATTATTCTATTTCAACCTGATGGAACAACCAGGCACGCCGCCCCCCGAGAGGCCACTTCTTTGTAAGCCCTCTCGATGGCGTCGGTGACGAGAGACCAGTCGTACTTCTCTGCAACCCTCTTCGAGGACTCCGAGAGGCTCTCGTATCTCTCTGCTTTTAAGAGCTTCATGATCGTCTCCGCCATCTCATCGGGCGTTGGGGCGCAGACGAATCCGTTCAGGCCGTCCTCCACCAGGTCCGAGGCCGCGTTCATATCGGACCGAACCGTGACGACGGGAAGGCCGCAGGCGTTCGCTTCCAGTGCCGACATCCCAAAACCCTCCCTCGCCGACGGGAGGACGAAGATCTTGGACGACTTCATCCCGGCTATGAGATCCTCCTCTCGCTCTAAAAACCCCATAAAATCGACGCTCTCTTCGATCCCGATCTCCTTTACAAGCCTCTTCAGGCCTTCCATCTCAGGGCCGTCCCCTATGATACAGCAGTTTATATCGGGGATCTCTTCCCTTGCGATGCTCACGGCGTTCAAGAGGATATCGACCCTCTTGTGCTCCGAGAGCCTGCCGGCGTATACCAAGTCGTATACTTTCTCCTCCTCCCGAACGCCGTCCATCTTTCGAAGATCGACCCCGTTCGGCACGACCACCATCCTTTCGTTTCTCACCCCCATCACGATGAGATCCTCTCTCACCCTCTCAGATACCGGAATAATCTTATCCGGTAGCCGGACCGTAATCTTCTCGATCCCCACACCGAATATCCTCTTCCATCCCAGGTACTCCCGCCAGTAGTCGCCCCAGACCTCATGCCAGGTTATGACGAGGGCAGTCCGTTTCAAAGTGCAGAAGAGCTTTGCCGAGAAGCATGGAAGGTAGGGGAACTGCTGGGCGTCGACGACATCGAAATCCCCTCTCAGCGACCACAGAAGCTTCCAGGAGAAGCGGACCGCCGCCTCTATCGATCGCCTCCCATCGACGTAAAGGTCCAGGGGTTCGCAGACGCCGTGGAGGTGGACCCCTTCCCTCTCGATGACGTCATCGCCGTCCCAGTATTTCATCCCGAAGATATGGACCTCGTGGCCTCTATCCACAAGCCTCCTGGCCATCTCCCAGACCCTCTTCTCCGCCCCCCCCTTGACATAGGGGTAGATGACGTCGTGAACGTATGCGATCTTCATGCCGATCACCCCCCATCAATCCGAGGCGTCCCTGGAGTTGAGGAGAAGCAGGCTGATGAAGACCGCAGAAAATATCGTCTGAATACCCATAATCGAGAGGATCATCGCCATCATAGCCGTCTCTACCTCCTGAAGCGCTCCGTATCCCACTCCTATCCAGCCGAAGACCACGTCCATTCCCAGTAGAAACCCTCCCGCAAGGAGAGCTATACCGAAGACCAGCTCCTTTTCCAGGGAGTGATAGTCCATCAGCCTATCGATCAGCCCACCAGATCCATCAGCGCCGTAAGACCTGCCGAAGGCTTTGACGTATAACCCGGAGAGGAGGGTCTGGTACCCCATTATGAGAAACATCGACCCGAGGATGAGGGAGTGGGTCCGAAGCTCCTGGACCGATCCCTGTATCAGGACGAAGATCGTCAAGGCGAGGCCGGAGATGATGGCGACGGAACCCGGAATGACGAGGAAGGGGCCGGGCCGATACAGCATCATGAACCGCAGGTGCCTCCAGCCGTCGGAGAAGGATCGCAGCTTCGAAGCCCCCTTTCGTGGATAGTAGGTGATGGGGACCTCTCTCATCCTGAGCCTCTTCCTGGAGGCCTCGATCACCATCTCCGAGGCGAACTCCATCCCCCCGGCCCGGAGGTGGAGGCTATCGAGCGCCTCCCTCGTCATTGCCCTCATGCCGCAATGCGAATCGGATACCCCGGCCCCGAAGAGGCGGTTGAGGATCCAGGTGAGGAGGGGATTACCGATATACCTGTGCAGGGCAGGCATCGCTCCCTCTTTGATATCACCTTTAAGCCGCGTACCGATTACGAAATCTGCTTCGCCGTTCAGAAGGAGCTTTATGAACTGTGGCATCTCCCTGGGGTCGTAGGTCAGATCCCCGTCTATGATGACGATGTACTCGCCCCGCGCGTGGAGAAACCCCGCTAGGTAGGCGTTGCCGTACCCCAGCTTCTCTGGCCTGACCACTACCGCCCCCAGGGATTGGGCAATCTCTGGCGTAGAATCCGAGGAGCTGTCGGCGACGATCACCTCACCATCCATCCCCATCTTATCGAAAACGGCCATCGCCCGGCGGATGCATTCTCCTATCGTTTCCTCCTCGTCCTTTGTGGGGATTACCAGGCTAACAAGTGACACAAATCAAATCTGGAGTACCTGCGGATAAGCTTTTCTGCGTTTCGTCAGGCCTGGAGGTGCTGCGCGAAACTCATTAATGATACCCCTAACAACGCCTCTCAGGGCTTCCGCGTCAGGCTCCTTCGAGAGTAAAAAATGGAAACTTATTTGAACGGCGGTTGTGATCCTAATCCTGATATGGTGAGGGAGAAATCATACATGGCGAGGGAGAGATCATACGAGCTTTGGGGAGTCTTGGCAGCCGTCCTTTTGGGGTTCTTCTTGAGGGCGCTTCCGGCAAGAAACGCCATCGTCGAGGGCGGGGTCCAGTTTTTTAGTTACGACTCCTTCTATCACATGAGGAGAATCCTCTACACCGTTGAGAACTTTCCCCAGACCCTATGGTTTGACTCCTACCTTAACCATCCTCATGGTCTGGAGCTTACTTGGCCGCCCCTATTTGATCAGATGATAGCCGCCGTCTCAATCCTCTTGGGCGGATCACCTTGGGCCGTCGATATAACGGCAGCTATCGTCCCTCCAATTTTGGGATCGCTGATGATCGTCCTCTTATACTTGCTGGCAAAGAAGCTCTTCGGGATGAAGGTGGCTCTCCTATCAGCCTTCCTATTGGCGATCGACCCGAAAAACATAGGAAGGACCATGTTTGGGTTGCCGGATCACGATCCGCTGGAGTTACTTTTCTTTCTGGGGGTGATACTCCTCCTCGCCTACGCCCTGACCGAGAGGGGTCGGTGGCCCCGGTTCGCGATCCCGGCGGGGGTTCTCATCGCCGCCACCGCTTATACGTGGCTCGGGACGCCGGTATATATGGGAGCCATCCTCATCTATGCTGCCGTCCAGATCGTCCTGGATCTGAAGGACGGCAGATCCTCTGAGGAGACGATCCTCCCCCTGGCGACGGCCTTCGCAGTCGCCCTCCTCCTCTTGCTGCCTTTCTGGGATGAGGCGTGGCTTATCCCCTCCTTCTATGGAGCCGTCGGGTCTTTTGCTGCCTTGGCGGTCCTCTACCTCCTCTCACGCATCTTCTTTGTAAAGAAGGTGCCTTGGCAGGCGTTTTTGCCTGTTGTTGCGGTATTCTCCTATCTGGCCGTTCTTTTGAGCTATGTTGCAGGGATTGGTCGGGAGGTTCGCTCGTTATTCTGGTCCGGGATCTATTATTTCCTTGGAACTGACCTGGCACGGGTAGGCATAGTGGAGGCGATGCCGGTATACAAGGTTTACAACATCTTCTCCCTTCCAGGCCTCGGCCTCGTTTTCGCCCTGGTAGGGTTGGTCATCCTCGTCCAAAAAGTCCGGGATTCAGGCTTCAGAAAAGATCAGATGATCTTCCTCGTCTTTACCGTATTTGCCACGGTTATAATGATCTCCCAAGCCCGGTTTTTGTTCATCTTCTCGATCAGCGGTTCTATCTTGGTCGCCCTTCTCTTCTTCTGGGGGGCGGAACGGATCAGGGCTTCGGATCTCTTCAAGAAGGTAGATCCCGAGGCGTTGAACGTGGGGATCGGCATCTTCCTCCTGGTCCTCCTCCTTCCGGCAGCGGTCAACATTCCCGGAATCGCCGGGTATAAGCCTGAGATCTCGGGGGACTGGCATGAAACCCTCGTCTGGCTCGGCGATAATAACCCTCCACCGGCGGGCTATGATAACCCCGTCCTGGCCGGAGATTACGGGGTTTTGAGCTGGTGGGATTACGGCAACTGGATCCTATATCAATCGAAGAGGCCAGTGGTGTCTAACAACTTCCAGGCAGGGGCAGAGGATGCGGCCCGGTTCTTCCTCTCCGAGAAGGAAGAAGGGGCCCTGGCCGTAGCCGATGCTAGGGACGTGCGATACTTAATCACCTCCGTAAAGATGGCGTACATGAAGCTCCCCGCCATGGCAAGATGGATCGGCGAAGATCCGGGCAGCTATGTCCAGATCCGCAGAGATTCTGATGTAGTCACCTATGATCACTCAAAACGGTTCCTGGGAACGACTCTCGCCAGGCTCCATCTCCTCGACTGCTCGAACCTGGGACACTTTCGTCTAATTTACGAGTCGAAGACCCCTGAAGGTATCATGTATCCCGTCAGTAAGGTTAAGGTCTTCGAGCGGGTTCCAGGCGCGAAGATCACGGGAACTACCCCCTACAGCGAGCCCATGGGTTTGATCATGGAGATGACATCAAACCAGGGGAGACGTTTCCAGTATTATAACTCTGCGATACCCGTCGAAGGCCGCTATGAGATCGTCGTCCCCTATTCCACAGAAGAGATGACCGGGGTGAGCTCTATTGGACCATATCTGTTGGGACCGGTGTTGGATGTCGCTGGAGGCGAATCAAAAGAGGTGGATGTGAAGGAAAGGGACGTCCTGGAGGGGAGGACGATCGTCGTCGACTTCTGACCGTCCCGCCTTTATTCGGGATCGGGTGATCTCCGCTGGGAAGGATCGGTATCGATCACCTCGGGGATGACGGATCCTCCGAGGAGGGAATCCCTCCAGGGACTAGGCTCTCCGGTCTTCCTCGGCGATGAGGATCCCCACCTGCTGGCCGATCTCGATCCATGCCCAGGCCCAGATCACCGCCTCAAAGGCCCGGATCAGGTCTCCCTTCTCAGAGAAGTACAGGCAGTCGGAAAGGTAGGCTCTGATGTTGGATAGAAACCTCTCCCCCTCATCGCCCCGGGGCGAGACCGTCTCCACCTCCAACAGGGCCTTTTTTAGCCACTTCTCCGTCTCAGAGGCGAGATCCTCCTCAGTTCCCAGGCCCATCACCCCTCAGGGACCAAGACCGATCGGCGAGAAGAGCCCGTAACAGCCTGGCCTTCAATCCAGGATTCTGACCCCGGACTCATCGGCATCGACCCTCAGCATCGTCTTGATCTGGTAGCCCTCTCTCCTCAGCCGGTCCGCCCCCGTCCCCCTCTCTATGACGCAGACGACGTCCACCACCTCCGCCCCCGCCGCCTTCAGGGCGGCGAGGGTGGCCAGGGCCGTCCCTCCGGTGCTGATGACGTCGTCGACGACGATCACCCTATCTCCGGAAGATACGCCGTTTAAGTAGAGCTCCCCCTTGGAGTAGCCGGTGACCTGGCTGACCGCGATCTCCCCGGGGAGGCCGTACTTTCTCTTTCTGATGATCACCAGGGGTATGTCTGTAAAGAGGGAGAGGGCGGTCCCTATGTGGATCCCCATCGCCTCGATGGTGACGATCTTGTCGATGTCGAGGTTCGCCGTCCTGATGATGTGGGTCACCACCTCCCTGATCAGGTCCGGCCTCACCTCAGGGACGCCGTCGGTGATCGGGTGGATGAAGTAGTTGTAGTCGCCCCTCCTGTAAATCGGAGCCTCCAGTAGAGACCTCTTCAGCCTTTCGAGCAAAGGTTATTCCTCCTCAAGCGATGAAGGAGGACGGCGGAGGGGGTTTAAAACCTTCCCATCGTCACCCCGACAGGGCCGTCACCTACCCGCTCTATTACCTTCGGGCTACCTATCATCCTCCCTCTCCGGCCCCTCCGGCGGCGAGGGATCTCATCTCCCCCAGAACCTCGTCGACGTGCCCCTTCACCCGGACCCTCCTCCAGATCCGGGCGATCCGCCCTGCGGGGTCGATGATGAAGGTGCTCCTGATGACCCCCTGGTGCTCCTTGCCGTACATCTTCTTAGTCCCCCAGGCGCCGTAGGCCTGGAGGACCCGGCGGTCCGGGTCGCTCAGGAGGGTGACCATTATACCGTGCTTATCTCTGAACTTTCTGTGGCTCTCGATGGAGTCGGGGCTCAGGCCAAGAACCTCGGCTCCGAGGGACTGGAACTCTTCGATGGCGGATGAAAAGTCCAGCGCCTCCCTTGTGCATCCGGAGGTGTTGTCCCTGGGATAGAAGTAGAGAACGATCCACCTCCCCAAGAGATCCCCAAGGCAGACCTCTTTACCATCCTGGTCGGAGATGCAGAAGCCTGGTGCCGGATCTCCGGATCCTATCGCTATCTCTTTACCTTTCGGTTCTTCTCTCATATCATAACCATTGGATCAACAAATTTTAAATAGAATTCCATGGCTCTATAACTCGATGCCCGATCCTCTCCTCCTCCAGGTCGTCCCGGAAGCCCTCCTGTCCAACATATGGATAATCTTCTTTCTGATCCTCTTCCTCGTCCCCATGCTCCAGAGGAGGTACCTGGAGCAGTCGAGGAGAACCCTCCTCGTCAAGATGGGCAAGAAGAGGAAGTCGGTGGTGGTCACCCTCATCCACCGGCAGGAGGTCCTCAGCTTCCTCGGGATACCGCTGGCGAGGTACATCGACATCGACGATAGCGAGCAGGTCCTGAGGGCGATAAGGACGACCCCCAAGGAGGTCCCCATCGACCTGATCCTCCACACCCCCGGCGGCCTCGCCCTCGCCGCCACCCAGATCGCCCTCGCCCTCAAGGCCCACCCGGCGAGGAAGACCGTCATCATCCCCCACTACGCCATGTCCGGCGGGACTCTCATCGCCCTCGCCGTCGACGAGATCGTCATGGACCCCCACGCTGCCCTCGGCCCCGTCGACCCCCAGCTCGGAGACCAGACCGGGTCTTACCCCGCCACCTCCCTGGTTAAGCTGATGGAGAAGAAGAAGATCGACGAGGTGGACGACAAAACCATTATCCTCGCCGACCAGGCGGAGAAGGCCCTCAGCCAGATAGAGGGGCTCGTGCGGAATATCCTGGACGGGAAGTGTGACGGGGAGAAGGCCGACGTCATAGTCGAGGAGTTCGTCTCCGGCAAGTACACCCACGACCACCCCTTTCTGGCCGAGGACGCAAAGAGGCTCCTGGGGGAATGCGTCAATACCGACGTTCCCGGCGAGGTCTACGATCTTATGAAGCTATATCGGATGGAGGTGGCGAGGCGGAGGCCCGGGGTCGAGTACGTCCCGGTGACGGGGAAGTAGGAGGAGATCTCAAGAAGATCTCCCCGCCAGAAAATGAAAGAAAATCCTCATTAATAAGGTCTCGTCCTCCCCAGGTAAGCTATATCGCGGGCAGAGCCGGTGGTAAGGGAAGCCTGGCCGGAGCCGGCCAGGATATATCCGCTGCAGCTCCCCGGCCTGACCCTCCCCCAGGAGTCGTAGGCGAGGTAGCTCCCCGAGACGGAGCTTCCGAAGAGGTGAAGGTCCAGCCGGTAGAGAGCGTTCTCTTCGAGGCTGATCAGATCGAGGCCGATCCTCTCGCCGCTGACCCGGCCGCTCGCCCCGACGGTCTGGCCTCTCGCCTGAGGCGCAGGAGTCTCATGGCCGGGAGGCTGGCGGAGCCACCAGACCATAGACTCGATCCCCTCGTCCCTCGTCGGCCTCGGCTCCGTCGGGAGAGAGCTGAAGGTGATATCGGTCCCGCCGGTGGTGCCGCGGCCGAAGATGACGTCATCGACCTGGCTGATATCGAGGCGGAAGGCCTCGGCCCTCCCCGTGGCGGAGTCCATCAGGACGAGGCTCCAGGACCCGCCAACCCGGGCGGGAGTCGGCTGCAAAGCCGGGAAGGTGGATCCGACGTTCTGATCGAGTGCCCGGCCGACCGTCTCCCCCCCGACTTCCGTAGATGAAGCCCCCATCGATAGGATCGCCACAGCGAAGACGGTGAATATAGCGCATATTGATTTCATGTTCACGAACCCCATCTTCTTCTTGGCCTTCAAAGTTTAAAAATCAGGCGCTCCCGGGGTCCGCCAGAGACGACGAGTTGCAGTATAGATAAACGCCCTCCTTAAACGCCCCTCATCGACCTCTTTGACCCTCACCTTTCAGGTAGTCGACGGCGATTTGAGCCGTCGGCGGGATCTGCCGGCGGAAAGTCCGTTCCCTCCCTGCCCGGAAAGCCTCGCCGCCAGGAAGGAGCCGGTGGGGCTCTCCGAGACCATCGCCACCTCCTCCGGGGTCCCCTCGGCGACGATCCGGCCGCCTCCGTCCCCGCCCTCGGGGCCGAGGTCGATGACATAGTCCGCCGACTTTATGACGTCCAGGTTGTGTTCGATCACTACTACGGTATTACCCTTAGCCACGAGGTCATTCAAGACGGAGATCAGCCTCAAGACGTCGTCGAAGTGAAGCCCCGTCGTAGGCTCGTCCAGGAGGTAGATCGTCCTTCCGGTCGCCTTCTTCGATAGCTCGCGTGTCAGCTTGATCCTCTGGGCCTCGCCGCCGGAAAGGGTGGTGGAGGACTGGCCGAGCTTGATGTAGCCGAGCCCCACCCCCAGGAGGGTGTCGAGCTTCTTTCTTATGGCGGGAACGTTCTTGAAATGCTCCCTCGCCTCCTCGACGGTCATATCCAGGACCTCGGCGATGGACTTGCCCTTATACTTCACCTCCAGGGTCTCGGCGCTGTACCTCGCGCCCTTGCACTCCTCGCACTCGATGTAGACGTCCGGGAGGAAGTTCATCTCGATCTTGATGAGGCCGTCTCCCTGGCAGGCTTCGCACCTGCCGCCTTTGAGGTTGAAGGAGAATCTGCCGGGCTTGTAGCCCCGGACCCGGGCCTCCTTCGTCCCGGCGAAGGCCTGCCGGATGGGGTCGAAGACCTTGGTGTAGGTGGCGGGGTTCGACCTCGGCGTCCTCCCGATGGGGCTCTGGTCGATGACGATCACCTTGTCGATCTCCGAGTCGAAGGATAGGTCGTCGTGGAGGCCGGGGGTCTCGCTGGACCGGTAGATCTTCTTCATCAGGGCCCGGTAGAGGGTGTCGTAGATGAGGGTCGATTTTCCCGAGCCCGATACCCCCGTCACCACGGTGAAGACTCCGATGGGGATCTTGGCGTCGATACCCTTGAGGTTGTTCTCCCGGCAGCCGAAGATCCGGACGAAGCTATCGCTACGCCTCCTCTTTCCCGGGATCTCTATCCTCTTATCCCCCGAGAGGTAGCGCCCCGTCAGAGATTCCGGATTCGCTTCGATCTCGTCGACCGACCCCTCCGCCACCACGAAGCCGCCGTGGATCCCGGCGCCGGGTCCCATGTCCACCACGTGGTCGGCGGCCCGGATCGTCTCCTCGTCGTGCTCGACGACTATGAGGGTGTTGCCCAGGTCCCGGAGCCTCTTCAGCGTCTCGATCAGCCGGCCGTTGTCCCTCTGGTGGAGGCCGATGGAAGGCTCGTCGAGGACGTAGAGGACCCCCATCAGGTTCGAGCCTATCTGGGTGGCGAGCCGGATCCTCTGGGCCTCCCCTCCCGAGAGGGTTCCGGCGCTCCGGGAGAGGGTGAGGTAAGAGAGGCCGACGTGCTGGAGAAATCCGAGGCGGGCGCTGATCTCCTTCAGGATCTGGCGGGCGATCTCTTCCTCCTTCTCGGTGAGGTCGAGCCTCTCGAAGAGGTCGTAGGCCTCGGATATCGATAGGTCGGCGACCTCGGCGATGGACATCCCGGCCACCTTCACCGCCAGGACCTTCTCTTTGAGCCTTCTGCCGCCGCACTGAGGGCATGGGAGGACCTTCATGAACCTCTCCAGCTCCTCGCGCCGGTATTCGGAGCTCGTCTGGTGGTAGAGCCGTTCAGACTGGGGGATCAGCCCCTCCCACTGCCCCTGGTGGGACCAGCTCGCTTCTCCGTTCTTCATCGACATGGCGAATCTGATCTTCTCCGGGGAGCCGTAGAGGAGGGCGGACCGCTGTTCATAGCTCAGATCCTTCATGGGGGTGAAGATGTCGAAGCTGAAGTGCTTTGCGACGGCGGCGAGGTACTGGGCCCGCCAGCCGTCGACGTGGTTGTGGTAGAGGGCCACCGCCCCGTCGGCTATGGAGAGCTCCGGGTCAGGGATGATGAGATCCGGGTCGAACTCCATCTTGATCCCCAGGCCGTTACAGGCCTCGCAGGCGCCGAAGGGGCTGTTGAAGGAGAAGATGCGGGGCTGAAGCTCCTCGAAGACGATCCCGCAGACGGGGCAGGCCATCTTCGAGGAGTAGAGCCTCTCCTCCCCCTCGGCGTCGAGGACGAGGAGGAGGCCTGCGGTCCTCTCCAGGGCAACCTCGACCGCCTCCACGAGCCTCGACCTCTCCTTCCGGGGGTCGAGGCGGTCGACGACGAGGTCGATGTCGTGCCTTCTGTACCGATCGAGGTGGACCTCCTCGTCGGTTCTGATGATGGCGGCGTCGACCCTGACCCGGGAGAACCCCTCGGCGTGGAGGTCCCTGAGGAGCTGGCCGTAGGTCCCCTTCTTCTGCCGGACGATGGGAGCAAGGATCGTCACCACGTCTCCTCTGGAGGGCCCGTCCTCCCCGGCCGTCAGAGCCGTCGTCTCGGCGATCCTGTCGGCGATCTTCTCCGGGGAGCTTGCTTCGATCCTGAGGCCGTGGACGGGGCAGTGGGGTACGCCGATCCGGGCGAATAAGAGCCTCAGATAATCGTAGATCTCGGTGACAGTCCCGACGGTGGAGCGGGGGTTCTTCGAGGTCGTCTTCTGCTCGATGGATATCGCCGGGGATAGCCCCTCGATGGAGTCGACGTCCGGCTTGTTCATCTGGCCGAGGAACTGGCGGGCGTAGGCCGATAGGGACTCGACGTACCGCCGCTGCCCCTCGGCGTAGATGGTGTCGAAGGCGAGGGTCGACTTACCAGAGCCCGAGACGCCGGTGATGACGATGAACCTGTCTCGGGGAAGCTCGATGGTGATGTCTTTCAGGTTGTGCTCTCTAGCACCTTTTATGACGATCGATCTCATCTCGGAATCTCGCTTGGCTATTGAAGGTCAAGGCTTGGGCGAGGATAGGGTTAATAGTTTTCGGGCGGCTTCGGCAGCTGTCCCTTCCATCACTCTTCCATCCTTTCATCAGAGAGCTGGGAAGCCTCGCTCGATATGGAATATCTGGGCGGAAAGGCGGGGATTTGGGTTATAAAAAAAGGTCCGGGATCACTCGGGGCATATGGAGCAGGTCGCCTTTATCCAGACCAGACCACCTCCTTCTCTACGGCGGGACGGATGTAGGGGCTGAGCCCTCGGGTCGTCACCAGATCGACTTCTCTTCCAAATAGCTCCTCTAAAAAGAAGACGAGGCCCATGAAGTTTCGGAAGGTCGGCTCCTCAAACTCCACCAGGACATCGATGTCGCTCGTCTCCCGTCCCTCCCTCCTGGCGAAGGAGCCGAAGATGCCGATCTTTCGCACGCTGAACCGCCTCTTAATCTCTCTCTCGTTCTCCTTTAGGGTCTTGATGGGGTCCATCTCGCGGCTCCAGAAGCTTCGTTGAGCTGCTTGTTAAGATAGTCTAAATAGGATCTTCGATCGGTATATAGGTATTGAACCGCGCTGCCTCAGGGAGAAGGTCCTATCTCGTGATGATTTATTGATAGGCTCTGATCTTCCTTCAATCTTCCAAAGGCCTCCAGGACCAGCCTCTTCGTCCGAAACTCGTCGTACTTCGCCTCGTCTTTCCTCTTGACTATGGGGAAGGTCTCGAGGATCTAGTCGAGATCCTCCCTGCCGAGCTGGTAGAGGTGACCATACAAACCGTCGAGCTCAGCCCTGAGGGGCGCCCGCCCCTCCTCGTCCCAGCGGAAGGGCGCAGGTCTCCCCTCGCCGTCCAGGTATTAGTTGGAGAATAGGGAAAGAAGCCTCGGGCCGAATTTGGTGGCCCGTCTGCCTCAATGCTATAATGCGATTATTCCAGCCCTTTTGCCTATATCGCCTCCCCTGGCACCACCCCCTCCCACCCGCCGGGAGGTCCGTCGATGAGGATCTCGCCGTATCCGGGAAGGGCCCAGCCGGTGGCCCCGGCGCCGGCGGGCCCGCCCCCAACCCCGGAGACGCGGCCGGATGCCGGGACCGGCGAGCCTGCTCCCGCCGTCACCAGAACGTCGTCGAACTCGACCCCCACCTGGGCGTAGCTGAAGAGGCCGACGCCGCCACTCTCGATCTCGCCGTCCCGGACCTGGCCCCAGAGGAGGCCGTCTATGTAGACGGAGATGACGTCGCCGTCGAGGGACGCCTTCAGGGTGTACCACCTTCCCGGATCGTACCTCGCCCCCTCGCCTGTGTCCATCATGAGGATCGTCTGGGCGCCGTCCTTTATCCTGTCGAGCCTGCGGAGGGGGCCTGCGCTGCTCTCGTCCCCCACCCAGATAAATCGGTAGTGGTTGGAGGGGTCAGCGTACCTGAAGAGGAGGCCGATCCCGTCGTTGTCGACGGGCCTCACCTTAGCCTCGAAATCGTAGTCCTTCCAGGAGGGACTCCCGGCGGTGACGTAGGTGCCCAGGTAGCTCCCCATAGCCCCCTCCGACCCGCCGAAGTCGTTGCTGTTCTGCCGCAGGACCCCCTCCTCTGCAGAGACGGTCCAGCTTCCCGGCAGCCCGCCGACGGTCCAGCCGGCCATCTCGCCGTCCTCGAAATCGTCGGCGAAGGGCAGGGCCATAGACCATATCCCCGCCCCCTCCCCGCAGGCCGCCGACGCGACCCCATAGACCCAGGCGATCCCCTCGCTCCTCGTCTCGGCGTTCTGCGACCAGGTGGCGGGGTCCGAATCGAGGATGGTATACTCGCCGGGCCCTATGATCAGGTCCGGCCGGACGGTCCAGTAGGCGTCGGGGACGCCGCCGGACCCCGGCAGCCCCGATGCTTCCCACTTCCCCAAAACGATCCCTCTCTCGTCCAGAAGGCCGATCATCCCGGGGGCCTTCCCCTGTCCATAGTTCCAGTGGTAGGTCTTGATCTCCGTGACCGTCCACTCCCGGTCGACGGCGAAGGTGGTGGGACTCGTCGGACCGTTCTGGACGGCGGCGAGGGTGTTTCGCTCGAAGATCAATTCCTCCACCGCCCCCGCCGCGTCTCCTCCCTCCCCTGCCGTCCCCTCCTCATCCTCGAAGCCGGGAGCCGTCTCCGCCTCCTAACCCTTATCGACTTCTCCTCTCAGTTCGAGGACCCCGGAAATGCTCGGCTCCGTGGTCCAAGCTCCCGATCTCAGCTCCTCGATCTCGGCCCCCGCAGCGATCTCGGATGTAATCTTTGTGCCGGATCCGATGGAGACGTTCGTGAAGGAGACCACTCTGGCCGAAGACCCTCCTTCCGGGCTGATGACGTCCAGATCCACCGTGCTGGCCCCCGTCCCGGAGATCTCGATCCTGTACTCAAGGTCCATAGGGAGGAGGTAGATCTCCACCTCGCCGGAGGAGAGGATCTCCGCTCCGAGCATCTCGTTTATGACCCGGCCGCCGGAAATCCCCACCCTCCGCCCAGCTGGGTCGGCGAAGAGGGCGTCGGCGGGGCAGCGGACCGCCGCCGCGAACCTCCCCTCCTTCCTCAGGGCATCGACGAAGCCCCTCGTCATCTCCAACAGATCCGGGAGGAGGGAGCCCGCCTCCTCCAGGGGTATCGTCCTGAAGACGGGGTTTGCGGCGATCTTGATGGGATCCCTGGATCCATAATTTTGATTGCCGCTCTGGACGGAGTAGTAGAGGAAGCCGTTGAGCCAGAGGAGGGCCACAGGCATCGGCTTCTTCAAACCCTCCAGCTCCGTCACGAGGGTGTTGGAGTCGTAGATGTAGACATGCTTGTAGTCCTTCCCCTCCACCTCCACCAGCTTGTAGGCGAGGACGGCGTGGCCCCAGGTCCCGTTCCCGTCCGGCTTTATCCCCCGGAAGCTGATGATCAGAGGCCTGCGGTCCTCTTTCAGGGAGGGCTTGACAGCTTCGTAGGTCCTGGACTGGCTCTCGCTGCTGCTCGAGCCGTAGCCCCTATCGAAGTAGAGGTTCGCGTCCGAGAGGATCGATCTCATAACAGGGACCATCTGGGCGCGGTGGTAGATGTTTATATTCTGGCTCGCCTCCTCGAAAGATATCTGGTTGGTCTTCTTCGAAGAGGGCCGTAGCTCCGGGTCGGTGAAGTATAGGGCCGACGTGGCGGCCATCCCGTAACAGTGGCCTCCAGCGCCGGACTGATAGCTCTCGTTGAAGTAATTCCAGAACCGTGCATAGGTCGTCGGGAAGAAGAGCCTCAGCCACAGTTCCTTCTCCAGGGAGGTTGGGATGCCGGCGGCGACGGTGGCGATCAGCTCCTCGGCCAGCTCCTAAGTCTTGCTCTCGTTGAAGTTGTAATTTCTGAAGCTGTAGGCATCGTCGACGGCGCTGTAGGCCCGCTCTCCGTTGGAGGCGTAGTAGATGTTGACGGTGATGGAGATGTAGTCGTCGTCGGGGTCTACGTCCACCGCTCCGGGGACGTAGGCCTTCGCGCCCAGGACCGCCCCCTCCACGTTCTCTCCACCCAGGTCCCAGTAGATCGAAGCTGCCCTCCCCTCTCCCGGCGGGACGCTCCCCACCGGTAGGGGGTCGCCGAGCTTCGAGCGCTCCCCTTCGCCGGGCATCTCGAGGTAGAACTGGATGTAGACGTCCTCGGCCGCCTCGTTTCCGGCGTTGAAGACCTGGGCCTGGACCGCCTGCTGGTCGGCGGATTTCTCCAGAAGAGGCCTGAAGTTTTCGGTGCCGATGAAGGATCCGTGATATACATGGCCCATGATGAGGCTGAGATCCTCCCTCATCTTCAGGTTCACCTGGACCGGAGGCTTCGTTACCGAGACCTTGTCCAGCCAGAGGGAGGCGATAATCCTGTCGTTCTCGTCTCCGTTCCCGAAGATGGTACAGGCGAGGTTTCTGTACCGGATGTAGGGGCCGGCGCAAGCCCCATCGCCGCCGAACCTGCTGTCAAGGGGATCGATGACGTTCGAGACGTATTCGAACCCCTCCGGAGGAGGTACCCCGCCGTAGACCTCCTCCATCGTCTTCTCCCAGGCCGATCTCGCCAGATCTGCCGTCTCGTAGATGTAGACGGAGAGGAGGTAGTTGCCGCCTATACAGTCGTATTTTCCCTCCGGGTCCGGCCTGCAGATAATCTCGTGGGCCTCGACGAAGGCGACCCTCTCCACCTGCGCCTTCCCGTCCTTCATCACCGCCATCTCGGAGGCTCTGGCCGCGGCTCCTATATCGCCAGCCACGTGAAATCCGGCGGGCAGGTCGGAGTCGAGAAGGACGTAGTCCGCCGGATTTATCCCGTCGATCCATTCAGGGATCTTCGGCTCTTCCTCAGCCATCCCAGGGATTGCGGCCTGGACTAAGAGAGCCGCGGCCAAAGGAAATAGCAGTGCTGCTCTGAGATTCTTCCATCCTCTGCCGACATCTTCGAACATATCTCTCCCTCGGTCAGGAACCTATTCTCTTAATCTCCACCGCCGTAAGTTATGGATATCCCATGGCTTTATTTCTTTTCAAGCTTCTTCTCAAAACGTCAGAGATCGTCCGCCGATGGGAATGAAGACGCAGCGTAGGAGGAAGATTATGAGAGATAGACCAGCGTGGCTCTACGACGAGACGAAACAGATCGGAACCGACTACCAGGACCTCTCCCAGATCCGGGGGTATGATCAGAGGATGGCTAAGATCAGGGACGTCGATAGGGAGGTCAGGGAGGTTCTGGACCTTCTCGAGCTATCGCCGGAGGCGACGGTCCTGGAGCTCGGGTGCGGGACCGGGGAGTTTCCCATCGCCGCTGCGGGGAGATGCAGGAAGGTCATCGCCGCGGACGTCTCCCTTCCGATGCTCGGCTTCGCCCGCGATAAGGCGGCTATCCGGCTGCGGGAGGAGGGGCGGGCCTGCGACCTCGAGAGGATCGAGTTTGTCGAGGGCGGCTTTCTCACCTATCGGCATGAAGGCGAGCCCCTCGACGCCGTCGTAACCGCGTTCGCCCTCCACCACCTCCCCGACTTCTGGAAGCAGGTGGCGTTGATCCGGATCGCGCGAATGATGAAGGAGGGGGGAAGGCTCTTCATAAGAGACGTCGTCTACTCCTTCGACCCCGCCGGCTACGAGGGCTTCTTCGACCGGTACCTATCCCGGATGGCGGAGATCGGAGGCGAGGGGACGCCCCAGGATATGGTGATCCACATAAAAGACGAGCACTCGACGATCGGATGGATCATGGAGGGGATGATCGAGAGGGCGGGCTTCTCCATCGAGAGGGCGGAGTATCGGGCGGGGTTTATCGCAAGCTACCTCTGCGTAAAAAGGGGGTGACCGGGAGCGGGGTTGAGGGGGAGGGTGGTGCGGATGGGGGGCGGCGGAAGAGGCCGCCAGGCCGGATGCCACCTTCCCGGAAGCTCCGCAAATTCTTAGTATCCAAAGATTCCTATTGAGGGTGGAGGATTCTATCATGATCGAAGATAATCGGGACGCCCGGACCTGGGCTGTCCTCTGCCATCTCTCTGCCCTCGTGATGCTCCTGGGCGTCCCCCTGGGCAACGTCCTGGGGCCCCTCGTCGTCTGGCTCGTCAAGAGGAACGACCACCCCTTCATCGACGACCAGGGGAGAGAGGCGCTCAACTTCCAGCTCTCCATCACCCTCTACTTTATCCTGGCCGGGATATTGATCTTCTTCTCGGTGGGGTCGATCGCCTTCTTATGGCCCGCCTTCGGCTACGGCGTGATGGACCATTGGAATCCGGTCGCCATGCCGATCACCATGATCTTCGGCCTCTTCTTGCTCTTCAGCCTGTTGATTCTGGACGTGATCCTCACCATAGTCGCCGCCGTCAGGGCGAGCGACGGCGTCTCTTACCGGTATCCATTGACGATAAGGGCGATAAGATGAGTTAGCCTCTCCTGCTGGAAAGGTGGGCTGGGGCCTCCCAGGCCCCGGCCCAAGAGATCTCCTAATCCCTCTTCTTCGGAGGGGATCTGCCGATCCCCTGGAAGCACTTCTCGACGTGCTCGGCCGCCGGAGGCTTCGTCATCAGGCTCACCGCCACCGTCACCACGAAGGCGAGGGGGAGGGCCACCACGATCGGGTCGACGACGGGCCAGGGCATCGATGTTATGAGGACGTCCCTGCCCAGAACCATCCTGGCGATACCGAGGGCCGCTGCCTCCTTCTGGTGGACGAAGACGAGCATGAAGAGGCTGACGAAGGTGCCGGTGACGAGCCCCGCGATCGCCCCCGCCCTCGTCGCCCTCTTCCAGAAGAGGGCGCACGAGTACATCGGGAGGAAGGCGGCGGCGCAGAGGCCGAAGAAGATCGCCGTACCGGGGGCTATGATGCTGGGGGGGAGGAAGTATCCCAGGACGACGGCCACCACCACGGCGATGATGATACCGATCCTGGTGATCTGGATCGACCTGCCGCCCCTCTTCCCTAGAACGGTCTCGTAGACGTCTCTACCTATGGCCGTCCCCTGGGCATGGAACTGGGAGCTGAGCGTCGACATCGCCGCCGCAAGGAGGGTGAGCATGAAGATGTAGACGAACCACCCGGGCATCGCGGCGTTGATGTATAGGGGGATGATGCTGTCGGAGTTCCCAGCGGCTGCGGCTATCGCGATGACCCCGTCTCTCTCGAAGAAGTAGACATTGGAGAGAGCCCCGACGACGAAGGCGACCCCCGTCATCATCAGGATGAAGATCCCGCCTATGAGGACCGCCCTGTTAAGCTCCCTGCCCGACTTCACCGTCATGAACCTCACCACGAGCTGGGGCATCGCCAGAACCCCGATCCCGACGCCGAGGACCAGGGTCGAGACGAGGGTCCACCACCAGGCTGACCCGGCGGCCGGCATGGCAGTCCACCCCAAATGGCCCATGGCGGCCAGGTTTGCGGGGACGAGGGCTGCGAGGTCGGTCAGGGCCTGGTGGGCCTGAGTGATCCCACCCAGATGGCTGTAGGTCATCACCAGAAGGAAGGCCATCCCGGCGAACATTATCGTAGCCTGGAAGGCGTCGGTGTACATCACCCCCTTGAGGCCTCCGATGACGACGTAGGCGGCTATGATCAGGGAGAAGAGCATCAGGGCGAGGTTGAAATCTATGGCCAGGGTCGTCTCGATGAACCTGGCGGCCCCTATCAGGACGACGGAGGCGTACATCGGCATCCCGATGAAGATCACAAGGCCGCTGAAGTACTGGATGAACCTGCTCTCAAACCTCCTGGCCAGGAGTTCCGGAAAGGTCATAGCGGAGAGGTTGTAGCCCATCTTCCTCGTCCTCTTGCCGAAGATGACGAAGGCGATGAATATCCCGACGAATATATTCAGAAAGGTGAGCCATAAAAGCCCCATCCCGAAGAGGCCTGCGGTCCCCCCGAAGCCGACGATGGCGGAGGTGCTGATGAAGGTGGCTCCGTAGCTCATGGCCATGACGTAGGGGTGGATCTTCCTCCCGCAAACCAGGTAATCTTCCGAGTCGCGGGTCTCCCTCCATCCCCTATACCCCAGGTACCCGACCGCCAGGATGTAGACGAGGACCAATACGTTGAGATAAACTATGTCTATCACAGCCCCAGCTCCTTCTCCTCCATCTGAGCCTGCCCCTTCTCCCAGGAACATCCCTCACGAATTTCATTGGCTTCTGTCTCCTGCCCCCTGTTCCAGTTGGCGAGGCCGTAGGCCACGCAGAGGAGAGCGCTCAGGAAGGAGAGGAGATAGACGCCCCAGATCCACGGATCGTTTATGCCCAGCATATTTCCACCAAATCTCAAAGGTCTGCGAAACCGTCAATTTCACGTGATAGCATGTTTCATTATATCACGTTATTAAAGATAACGATCGAACATTAAAAATTTTCATCAAAATATGCCGCTCAAACGGCGACGAAATCCGGATATCTATTAAAAAAATATCAACCATCTTCATGAAGAATACTTCCTGAATATGGGGGAGATCCTTCGAGACCTCCGTCTCATCACCCGAGATCCTCAGCCCCGGATCCTCATACCGCCCTCTCTATCCGGGATATCTCAAGGGCTCTATTACCTTCCGGGGACTTTCTGGGTAGCCCTCAATGGCGAGAGAAAAATATCCATCTTGGGGAAGGTTTTTCTTCTAAAGGGACTTTTAAACCTGGCAGTCTCATCTGATATCGAGGTCTGCGAGCCTGAGCCTGGGAGGTGCCCTTCAATAGAGGGTTGGATCCATCCAAAGGCGGATTCCCGGAGGCGGAACTGGCGGCCTCGTCGGTGATGGAGGGAGCGTTCAAGAAGAAATCAGGCCGGATTCCTGCGACTTTAGTCGTGGGAGGAGGCCATACTTATTCCCCTGCTCCTTCGGATCAAAACATACTTATGGCTGAAAAATTAAAGTCGACATGATGGTAGATCAGGTATTAACCGTTAGGTGTAAGGTTGCTCCCACTGATACTCAGGCGGGGTCTATAGAGCAAACATTAGTAGTTTTTGCTAACGCTTGCACCTGGATCAATCAGAACGTCGATCCGAAGGTTAAGGGCGGGATTAAAATGCAGTACTTGATCTACCAAGATGCAAGGGAGACGTTCGGACTATCTGCGAACTTAACTATTCAGGCTATAAGACGAGTAGCGTCGAACCGTAAAACTGCAGGCAAGAACAAAATCGAAGAGTTTCAGCCAACAAGTATCAGCTACGATCAGAGGATATTCCAGTACAGAGAAGCCGATGAGCAGGTTGGAT
>Ga0334890_1000738_pt1 | contig 53798 bp, 46 predicted proteins | sample GraSluR1_MG_3_FD_207220 | JGI IMG/M metagenome (GOLD analysis project Ga0334890, IMG submission 207220) | Sludge microbial communities from methane-producing bioreactor in Wageningen University, Netherlands - Granular Sludge_31_08-R1 | ecosystem: Engineered > Bioreactor > Anaerobic >... | reverse complement strand
GCCGGCTGTGCCTTGACCCGACCAGGCGAAGTCCGCCACGTCACGCGCCATGGAGCAGCCGTACTGGTCATGCATAAACCCGGCGCGCTCGAACAATCGCAATCCGGCAGGCCCGGCGTCCACATCCACGCCGGGAACGATCGAGCCCGGGCAGGACGGCGGTGTGCCGCAGACCCACACGCGGCGCCGGCCGTGCCTGTGGAAGTAGAGCAGCAAAGTCTCCAGCAGCACCCGTCCCACGCCTTGTCGCTGGTGCAGCGGATGCACCACGAGCACTGGGATCCAGCCCGTGTCGGGCTCCAGGCCCAGCCGGTCGTTCGGGCAATGCCGGATCACCGCCCGGGCGAAGCCGACGGGCACGTCGCGGTCGGTTGCGACAAAGAAGCCGGCATCCGGCCCGGGTTGATAGTCCGGATCTCCCAGCAGCCAGGCGGCAAAGCGGGATTCGTCCGTCGGGTTGCGCAGCAGGCCGGCATTCCAGATGCGCACCACGGCAGGCAGATCGTTGCTCTGGAGTGTGCGTATTCTCAGTGTCGTCATGACAGGGTCCGCATCGAGCAGGTCGCGCCCGGCCGCCCGATTACGGCAGCGGCTTGAACGCCAGTCCGGCGGGGAAGCTGTCCGCCTCCGCCGTCGCAAAGACGCGAATGAACTCCCCGGTCACCGCGCTGAGCTCCACGATGGCGGCATTCGTCCGATCCGTGACAAACACGTGTCCGTTCGGGCCGATGATCATCTCAATGGGTTCGGCCAGTTCCTCCGCCTGCGCAAACTCGCCCAGGGCCTCGCCCGTCTGCCCGTCAAACGCGAGAATTTTCCCCAGGCCGCGATCTGCCACCAGCAGGTTTCCGGCCGGGTTGAACAGCAGGCCGTGCGGGTCGTCCAGGGCCCCCTCGGGCGTGAACGCTCCCAGGAACGCTCCGGTCGTGCCGTCAAACTCGGACACGTCCTTCGTGCCGCGGTTTGCGACGAACAGGTTCCCGTCGGCGCGGAAGGCCAGCCCCCGCGAGTCGTCCAGGCCGCCGCCCTGCGCGAACACGTCGACGAACTCGCCCGTCTCGGCGTCAAACTCCACCACCTGGTTGTTGACGGAGTCCACCACGAACAGACTGCCGTTCGGCCCGAAGGCCATCAGTCGAGGGGATTCAAACCCTTCGTGAAGGGCCGATCCGACGTACCGGCCGTTCAATCCGCTGTACTCCTGGATGTCGTTTGACAACCGGCTGGCGACCAGCAGGTTTCCGTTCGACCGGAACAGCACGCCGATGGGCCCCAGCAGGTTGCCGTCCCGGGGGAATGCTCGGATTCCCGCCCCGGTTGCTCCGTTGAATTCGAAGACCGTGTCCTGGTTGAACAGCGCCACGAACAGATTGCCCGTGAAGCCGGCGGTCACCGACTTGTCCGAATTCATGGTGACCGAGACGACCTGCTCCGTCACCTCGACATCGCCTCGGTAACCCGCAAAGGAGTACCCGGGCGCCGGACGCGAGAGAATTCGGACCTCCGCGCCGGGGGAATAGACGCCCCCGGCCGGGTCCAGCTCCACCGTGCCGGCGCCCTCGCCGATCACCGTCAGGCTTAGTGAATACGTCTGCGGCCCGGTGTTGTCGTTTGTATTCGTGTTGTCATTCGTGTTCGTATTGGCGTTGGTGTTCCCGTTGTCGTTTGAATTCGTATTGGTGTTGCCGGCCCCGCCGACTCCACCCCCGCCGGCGGCGGCGGAGCAGCCGGTACTCAGGACGATCAGGGTGAGCGACACAACGCTCGCCGTCAGAACCCATACCCGAACTCGGCACATGGTTGATCCCTCGAATGAATCCACTTCCAGTCCACGGAGCGGCATCCTGTGGCAGACCGGCGCGCGTACCGGCATGGTTCCGTACTCCGATGCGGAACGCTATCCCGCCCCAGCCGTCGCGTCAACGCCGAAGCGTGGGCGCAGCAACGAGGGCCCGCCGGCGGCTTGCCGGTCGGGCCCTCGTGGATTGGAATCGCATGTTCCGCCCGCTGCGGGCGATCCGGTCGCGGCCGACTAGCGGCGGCGACGAATGGCGACCAGGCCGCCCAGGACCAGCAGCGCCAGCGAAGCCGGCTCCGGAATCTGGCCCACGTACAGGTGGTCAAGCTGGATCCACGAGTTCACAGAGCCGTCCGCGGTGAACTGCACCGAGGCGATCGGAATCGTGGTGCTGAAGCCGAAGAAATCGTTGGCGGTCTGATTGGTCAGGGTCTGCTGGCTGCCATCCTCCAGGGTGATGATCACGTCGCCCGAGATGATGTTGCCGTTGATGTCCGTGACAACCAGGTTGCCGCCCACCGCCGTCACCGGGGCGCCGGTGAAATCGAGCGTGATCGTGTCAAACGCACTGTTGGTGGACAGCGCGCTGTCGTTGGACCACAGGCCGCCCGCGCACAACGCGTTGTAGGCAAAGCCGTTGACCGGGCCGTACGCCTGGCTGGTCTGCGTGCCGTCAAGCGGAGAGCCGTAGGTATAGCCCGTGAAGTCCTCCACGTAGTACGGGCCGGCCAGGGCCGCCAGGAAGCTCGGCTCGTTGAAGTAGTTCGTGGCCGTCCACGGCGGCGGAGGAACATAGTCCTGGATATCGAACGAAACGTTCGTCCAGGTGGCGTCCACTCCGGTGTCGTTGTAGCTCTCCCACGCCCGGAACTCCCACGTGCCGACCGACGTCCCGGTGAACACACCCTGCAGCCCCGTGTACGTGTTCGGGCCGATGGACTGCGCGCCCACCCAGGTGGTCCCGCTGGTGACCGAAACATCGCCTGCCTGGAGAGCGGGATTGGTGATCCGCCACCGCAGTTCGCTCAGGTAGGAGCCCACGCCGCCGCTGGTCGCCGTGCCCGAGAAAATCATGGTGCCCGGCACGAAGTCCGGACCGGCATGATTGTACGTGAACACACCGTTCGTGGGGTCGCCTACCGGCCCGTCCGAGTTGATCGGTCCCGCATTCGTTGCCGTAAACCCCGCCATCGCCGGCGCCGCCAGCGCCAGCACCGCCATCAGAGCCAATGCCTTTTTCATCTTGCTCGCTCCTCCCATAATCGTGTACTTCCGGCCTCGAGGCATACGAACCCCGAAGCGCATGACTTCTACGGGCTGCCGGACCGCCGCCGGAACACCCCAACGGCATTCCCGGCCCGTTGAACCATCCGTCTGCTCACCCTGCGCACGCGACCCGGGCGCCTTCGCCCTCCGGCCTCCGCACGATCCTCGTGACACGAGTGCCGCGCAGACGCGCCCCGATCACACCGCTTCCGGCCTTCGCGCAGGCGTTCACGCCGCGAAGAAAGGTTGAAACGGAACACACTTCCGGGCGAACCGGATGTCCCCACGTGCAGCAACTGACAACCGCCGCCCGATCTGAATGTCCGTTTGTGAGAGTGCCTTCATCCCCTGTAGGGGAAGACGTGACTCTCCACCTCCCATACCTGTTGCTCTATCTCCCCTGCCAGTCTCCGGTAGTGTAGCACGCCGGGCGGTGCTTCACAAGCCGCGCGGCCGGTTTCACGGAAATTCTGACAACTCCCCGTTATCGGACACGCGATCGCGCGGCCTTCCCCGATCACACAAAACCTGACATTATCGGCGTCGCCACTCTACGTCCTCATGCACGTACCACCCCGCCGGCAGGTTCACGTCCACGCATTCCGGGCTCGGACCGGAAGGACACCATGCGAAGCCGATCGGGGCGAGCACGCCCGAGTCCGTGAACAAGTACGCGCACGGCACCGTCGCATCCACGACGACCTGATCCACCCAATACAGACCCACCCTGCCACGCATCGTCGGCGCAAGCCCTGTTGCGCTCCGGCTCAGCGCCTGTCGCGCCTCGCGCTCCATGGCGCTGCGGCTGCACGCGAATCGGACAAACAACGGCCAGTTCCACGGCAGGGCCGACAGAACGAGTGCCAGGCAAACGGGCAACACGATCCAGCGCAGCCGACGACGCCGTCCCGTGTGCGGGGCGACGGCGGTGGAACTGCGGCACACGAGCACGACCACTGTGTGCAGACCGTACGTGGCAAGCAGAATCGGGGCCGCCGCCAGTACGATGCAGCACCACGCCGAGACGAAGTTTCCCATCGCTCCGGCCGGTCGGCTCCGGCCGTCCAGCAGGATCAGACTGACCGCAACGGTCAGCACAGCGTGCCAGACGCCCGGCGGATTCTCCCGTCGCTGCCACCAGGGCGGCCTGGGCCCCACGCGAAAGGTCTTGGGGTCTGATGGGTCGAATGCCCGGCCACACTCCGGACAGACGGGGGTCGGCAAGCCGCGCAGGGGGTACTCGCAAACCAGACAGCGGGCCGTTTCCGGGACCGAAGGCAGCATGGCCCAATCGTACCGACCCGCTGCGGCGGGCTCCAGGACGAGTCGCACCGACCCGCCTGTGGGAAAAGCCCAAGTTACATGGCTTGACGGCCGGCGGAACCCCCCTTGAAGAGCGAATGGGGCGGAAGTACAAGTCTCGTTACCAGAACGGTTGTCGTCCCGAACAAGCGGGCTAACGCTTGGCTTGGACGGAGGTTCCGGTCGCGACGCACAAGGAAGGCCGGATGGCGTTCGGGCCCGGCCGGGGGCAGACGGCCGGTTGACCGCCCCCAGGCGGAACCTATTGTGAAGGTTGCGTGAAGCGGTACGATGGTGCAGAATCTCCCGTTGGCCGGTCAGGGATATCGAGAGGCGCGGCATGAGCAAGATCAGGCTAGCCGTTGTGGGCGTGGGAAACTGCGCAAGTGCCCTTCTCCAGGGCATCGAGTACTACCAACGTAAAGCGTCGGTGGATTCGGCCGGTCTGCTGCACCGCACGATCGGCGGGTATGGCCTGTCGGACATTCAGCCCGTCGTGGCCTTCGACGTGGACCGCCGGAAGGTGGGTCGCCCACTGGAAGAGGCCATTTTCGCCAAGCCGAACTGCACCACCGTGTTCCAGCCGGAGATTCCGCGTAGCGGCGTCATGGTACTGATGGGCCCGGTGCTGGACGGCGTGGCGGACCACCTGAAGAACTACCCGGACGACCAGGCCCCCCGCGTGGCCGACGCCGAGCCGGTGGACGTGGCGGCCGCGCTGCGCGATTCCGAGGCGAACGTGCTGGTCTGCTACCTGCCGGTGGGCTCCGAGGACGCCGTCCAGCACTATGCCCGGGCCTGCCTGGAGACCGGCGTGGCCATGGTCAACTGCATGCCGGTGTTCATTGCGTCCAACCCGGAGTGGGCCTCCCAGTTCCAGGATCGCGGCGTGCCCGTCGTCGGCGACGACATCAAGAGCCAGATGGGCGCTACCATCAGCCATCGCGTGCTCGCCCGGCTGATGGGCGACCGCGGGGTGCGGCTGGACCGGACCTACCAACTTAACACCGGCGGCAACACCGACTTCCTGAACATGCTCGAGCAGTCTCGGCTGCGCACGAAGCGCATCTCCAAGACGGAGTCCGTGCAATCTCAGTTGGACGTGCCGCTGGACCCGGACAACATCCACATCGGCCCCAGCGACTACGTGCCGTGGCAGAAGGACAACAAGGTCTGCTTCATCCGCATGGAGTGGCGGGGCTTCGGCGACGTGGAGAACAACCTGGAGCTGCGGCTGAGCGTGGAAGACTCGCCCAACAGCGGCGGCGTCGCGATCGACGCCATCCGCTGCGCCAAGCTGGCCCTGGACCGCGCCATCGGCGGCCCGCTGCACGAGATCTCCAGCTTCGCCATGAAGCACCCGCCGCGCCAGCTCCGCGATTCCGAAGCTCGCGACTTGCTGGAAAAGTGGATCGCCGAAGGGGGCAAATAGCCCCCGCGCCCGCCAATCGCACCCTCCCCCGCGCAACCGGGCAAATCAGCCCGCGCGGAAGTCGGCGTGTGGCCGTCGGCTCCGGCGAGCCGTCAGACGCGTACCCTGCCCGTCGGAATGGCCGCGAGCGATTTGACGTTCACGAAGAAACCAGGCCGATCATTGCGCTCGGGTGCATGTGATTGTTATGCAGCGTTCGCCGCATGGCGCGGCCGCGCCCTCCACAGCAACGTGGCCACAGACGTTATCGTGAATACGGAGATCGGATACCACAAGGTGACCATCAACGTCCAGAGTGTGGCGTCGGACCACTGGAAGTAACGGTAGTAGATGCCCCATGCATCGCCGAACGCCGCCTCTCGTTCGCGTGGTGGGTATACATTCCCATCGGAATCGACAATCCCGACGATGCTGCCACGATACGGGCCGTACTCCGCATCGTTGAAGAAGACGATCCGAGAATCGAGTCCGCGTCCCCACACACCAACATGGAAATCGTCGCCGAGTGAGAGATAGTGATCCCACGGGTTCAGGACATGACCCACGAAAAAGAGCAGGACCGAGACGACGAGCATCACGGTCGACGCAACGGCCACGATGTTGAAGGCTCGACGTGCCATGGAACCAGCCGCACAACGCCTAGCGTGACGATCGTCTCGGACCGCGCAGCTCGCGATTCGGAACGTATCTGTCCGCGGCCTTGTCACAAGTCCTTCTTTGCCAGTTCAACGCACTCCTGCGTTTCCCTCAGGAATGCCTCCAAGCTCTCTGCCGGTTCTTCTCCCTCGTAGGAAACAACCGCGTCGAACCCTCTGGCCAAGGCATACGACGCAATCATTACGCACGCGCACTCGACCATGCTTCCTCCCCAGCGGAAGGAGATGCAGAAATCGCGGCCTCGGACGATGTCCCCGAAGTCTGCGGCCACGTCTGCTGCCGGGAAGCAGTAGATCTCGAACCCGCCTTCTACGCCCATGAACTTGCACGGCAAGAATCCCGAATCCTCGAAGGGTTTCAGATCGGGATCGAGTTGAAAATCGAATCCACATTCGTCAATCACCGCTTGCCACGCCTGTCGGCTGGGGACTTGGGCCTTGTTCAGAAACGCATATTGCTCGTTTGCCATGTCCTCGCTCCTCCAAACAGGGCTCAGGCGGATGCGCCGAATACTCCAAACACGTGTCGGATTGCCCTATAGGACGCCCGCAAATGCGGGGGCCATTGCGGCCCAACTCGTTCACCTGCCGCTGCCGTCGAGCCAGAGGCTCAGCCTGTCACCGGGGCGTGGGACCATATTTGCGGTGTCGCACTCACCGGAACCGGCGGTTTCAGCATGGCTGACCTCCGAATTCCAACCGGAGCGAATTGGCCGGTTGCCGCTTGTCCTTGGGCACAGAGCGAATGTACTGCTGCGTCGTCCCTCGATCAAGGTGCGCCATTGCCGCTGCGATCGGATGCCGCGTGCGTTCCGGCCTTACGCAATGTGCGGCTCGGGCGGGGCCGCCCAGTGGGCGCGGCAGCGCGGTTCAAACGCCTCCGGACCGCCCACAATGTTGCCGTCCTGAATGGGCGTCGTCCGCTGGTTGCGGTCGGCCGGGTGGCCGCACACGGCGCAGACCGCCCACATCTTCGTCACGCGGTCGGCCACCGCCTTGAGTTGCTCGATGTGCGCGAACGGCCGGCCCCAACTGTCCGGATCCAGCGTGGTGACCACCACCTCGGCCCCGCCGGCCGCCAGTTGGCGGCACACGTCCGGCAGAGAGGCGTCGTAAAAATGCCCCTCGTCGATGCCGATCAGGGTTTCACGGCCCTGCACGTGCTGGAGAATCTCCCCCGTCCCCGTCACCAGCCGCGCGGGAAAGCGGTCGCCGTTGTGGCTGACGATGTCCGTCTCCGAGTACCGGTCGTCCCGGCGGTGCTTGAAGGCCCGGACCTGCCCCTCCGGGCCCGCGCGGAGCCGCCGCAGCAACTCCACCGTTTTGCCGGCGAACATGCACCCGCAGATCACCTCGATGGTCCCACGCGGCGGATGAGAGGCCATTCAATGCTCCTGTACTACGAACCTGCGGTTTCGTCTCGGCCCGCGCGGATATTCCCGCCCGCGCCGACGCAAGCCCCCGCCCCTCCGTCCCTTCGTCCCTCCGTCCCTTCGTCCCTCCGTCCCTCCGTCCCTCCGTCCCTCCGTCCCTTCGTCCCTCCGTCCCTCCGTCCCTCCGTCCCTCCGTCCCTCCGTCCCTCCGTCCCTCCGTCCCTCCGTCCCTCCGTCCCTCCGTCCCTCCGTCCCTTCGTCCCTCCGTCCCTTCGTCCCTCCGTCCCTCCGTCCCTTCGTCCCTCCGTCCCTCCGTCCCTCCGTCCCTTCGGTCGCGAGCTCATGCCTGCCCGGCCAATCGGGAACGGACCCGACGCATCACGCCGGGCAGCCATTGTCCGGAGCGCGCGCAGGATTGCAAACGCACCGGTTTCCCGTACGGTGTTGGCACTATGGGCCAAGCATCCACACCGCAAATCGTTGTCATCCGTGGCGGGCGCGTCGTGAATCCGTCTCAAAAACTCGACGAGGTGACCGACATCACCCTGCGCGACGGGCGAATCGCGAGCATCGGGCCGGCACACGCCGGCGCAGAGGCCACCGTCGACGCCGCCGGGCTGATCGTCTGCCCCGGGCTCATCGACATCCACGTCCACCTGCGCGAGCCGGGCGGCGAAACCGCGGAAAACATCGAAAGCGGCACCCGGGCCGCCGCCGCGGGCGGCTTCACCGCCGTGGCGTGTATGCCGAACACCCGGCCTCCCATCGCCGACGCGGACACGATCCGGTTCGTGCTGGACAAGGCCGCCCGTGTAGGCTCGTGCCGGGTTTACCCGGTGGCCGCCATGACGACTGGAAGGCAAGGCAAGACCCCAGTGGACATGGCCGCCCTGATGGCGGCCGGTGCCGTGGCCTTCAGCGACGACGGCGCTGGGTTGGATGACGACGAGGTGGCCCGGGCCGTCTTTGAACAGGCGGCCGCCTGTGGTGCCCTGCTCATGCAGCATTGCGAGGTCGCGGCACTGGTCGGCGACGGTTGCGTAAACGCGGGCCCCCTGGCCGAGGCCCTGGACCTGCCGGGCATCGATCCGGCCGCGGAAGAGCAGATGATCGCCCGGGACCTGGACCTGCTGCGTCGGTTCCCGGCCCGGTACCACGTTTCGCACATCTCGACCGCAGGTGCGGTGGAGCAGGTTCGCGCCGCCAAGGCCACCGGCCTGCCGGTGACCGCGGAAGTGACCATCCACCACCTGACCCTGACCCAGGAGTCCGTCCTCCGCCTGGGGCCCAACGCGAAAATGAAGCCGCCCCTGCGTACGGCCGCGGACGTGGAGGCCTGCCAGCGGGGCCTGGCGGATGGCACCATTGACTGCATCGCGACGGACCACGCCCCCCATCCGTCCGAGGCCAAGGCCCGCGGCCTGAAAGAGGCCCCCTTCGGGATCATCGGGCTGGAGTCGGCCTGGCCGCTGGCATATAAAGCATTAGTGGAATCTGGAAAGCTTGACGTGATGGGTCTCATTGGGCGTATGAGTTGCGCGCCCGCCCGGATCCTGGGCCGGAAGGCGCAAGGCACGTTGGCACCCGGCAGCGAGGCCGATGTTTCGCTAATCGACCCCGGCCACGAATGGGTTCTCGACGTAAGTACAATTTTTTCAAAAAGTAACAACTCTCCCTTCCTTGGCTGGCACCTCATTGGACGGTCTGTGGTGACCTTTGTTGGGGGGGCGTGTGCTTATTGGCACCCGGATGTGGCCAGCCGGCTGAAGGGTTTTGCTTGACAGCGGTGATTGACAAATTGGAGAATTTCTTTGACGCCCCGCAGGGACGCGGTAAAATGCAACCTCATGAGAATGAATGAGTAACGACGGCCCAGTTGTCCTGGTTCTGTGTCGTTTTGGTTCGGTCGTGCGGCCTTTCGGGCGGCGACCACGAGTCCGTGAGAACATGGGGTAAGGGCGTCGCCGACGGGGATCAGGGACGGGAAGCGTAATGAGGTCGGTGGCAGGTCGTGTGCCGTTCGAAACGGAGGTGTCCGGTGACCGCGGGTGACCCTCTTGTAAGTCTGGAAGAGCGTCGCAGCAGTCAGCGGCAGCAGCAGCACGCAGAGGTCTGCCTGATCTCCCTGCGCGGCTGTGAAGTGCTGCGCTGTCGGCTGCACGACGTCTCGGATGCCGGTGTCTACGTCTCGGCCCCAATCGGTTTCGGGGTGGCGGTCGGGCAGCGTTTTGAAGTGCTGCTCGGTGCGGACAGCGCGAACGAACCCAACCCTCGGCGTCTGAGTCCGGGCGAGTACGCCACCGTGGTTCGGACCCGCGTGGACGTGGGCTCGGACGGCGATTCGGTCGGGGTGGCCCTGCGGTTTGACCGGCCCCGCATGGGGTCGGCCTGAGGCGGTCCTGGCAGCGGACTGCCGATGCAAATCCTGGCGCCACGGCCGAAAAGGGGGTTGCAAGAATCGCGTCCGTGGGCTATACGGTTGACAGGTTACGGCGCGGGTGAATCGGCCGGGCAGGGATGCCCGTCCCGGTCGAGTCGGACGGACGCGTCGCGTACGGAGCGACCCCCTCCCCCCAACAGCCCGGGAAGGTCCGGGCCCGCAGGAAGCCCGCCGATTGACCTCGCCTACGCACGGCTGCACGCACGTTAAAGGAGATTGCCGTTGAGCACACTCACGAAAGTTTTCATCGTTCTGCTCGCTGTTTTCAGCATTGCCTTCACGATGATGGCGATTTCCTTCGTGGTGCAGACCAACGACTGGAAAAAGCTCGCGGACGACTACCGAGCCAACGCCCAGGCGGTCGAATCCGCGATGCGAAACCTCAGCGCGTCGCACGCCGCGGAGAAAGCCACCTGGCTGGACGTGCGGGCCGCCCTGAATCGCAAGACGGATGAATTGACGGGCGCCCACGAGCAGATGGCCCGGGACCTGGCCAAGCGCGAGGCGGAACTGACGGCCATGACGCTGGAAAAGCGCAGTGCCGACGATCTGGCGAACCGGCTGAGCAGTCAGCTCCTGATCGCCGAGACCGGGTGGAAGACGGATAGCGACCGGGCCGGCGCCCTGGAGCAGCGGAAGCTGGATCTGGAGAAACGCAACCAGGACCTGGACGACCGCGTCAGCGAACAGGCGACCCAGATCATCGCGATGGAGCAGGAGAAGCGGCAGCTCGAGCAGCAGGTCTACATCCTGCGGAACGAAAACCGGCGGCTCGCCCAGGCCGCCAAGGAACCGCCCACCATGCTGGCGGAGGTCCCCGCCGGCGTCAGCAAGGGACGCGTTCTCCCCTTGACCGAGACCACGGGTACCCCGATCCGCGGGCGACTGCTGGAGGTCGAAGGCCGACGCGCGTCGATCAGCGTGGGCTCGGCGGACGGCGTGGAGGCGGGAATGGTGTTTGTGATTTACCGGGGCGGCGATTTCATCGGCGACCTGGAAGTGACGGACGTGGAGCCGGACAAGTCTGCCGGACGGATCACGCTGACGCGGGGCACCCCCCGCACCGGCGACCTGGTGATGGACGAGTCGCGGATGGGAGTTGTGGATTGAGCTGACGGACCCGGCGGGTACGCCCGCGGTCTGTAGCGTACCGGGAGCGCGCTGACATGGCAGAATCGGGACCCCCATCCAGTCCGGCCAATGACGTGTATTCGCTTCTGATTATCGTCGCGGCCGCGTTCATGATGCTGGGAACGGTGGTTTTGGCCGTTCGCAGTGGTGCGTTGTTCGATAGTTGGCTGCCGTTCTGAGACGGGGCCCTGGCTCGGCCGGCGGAGCGGGCATGAGCGTGACCATTGGCAGGGATGCAGCCATATCCCTTAAAGTTCATCTGTACGACGCGTCGACATCGTTAGTGCATCTGTCGGGATGCCGGCCAGCGGTGTGTGAAACGGACGGGAGCCTGCCGTGATCTTTGATTCCTTGCTCGGCATGTTCAGCGTCGACATGGGGATCGACCTGGGCACCTGCAACACCCTGGTCTGCGTCAAGGGAGAGGGCATCGTCCTCAATGAGCCGTCGGTGGTGGCGGTCAAGCGAGGCACCAACAAGGTCCTGAACGACGGAAACGCCGTGGGCCTGGTCGCCAAGGAGATGCTCGGCAAGACGCCCGGCTCCATCAGCGCCATCCGGCCACTGAAGGACGGGGTGATCGCCGATTTCGACATCACGGAGGCGATGCTGGGGTACTTCATTCGGAAGGTCCACGGCCGGAGCAACTTCTTCAAGCCGCGGGTGGTCATCGCGGTTCCCTCGGGCATCACCGCGGTGGAGAAGCGGGCGGTCTACAACTCCGCCGAGCGGGCCGGCGCCCGCCGCGTCTACCTGGTGGAGGAGCCCATGGCCGCCGGCATCGGGGCCGGGTTGCCCGTGGCCGAGGCGACCGCGTCGATGATCGTGGACATCGGGGGCGGCACCACGGAGGTGGCGATCATGTCGCTGGCGGACATCGCGGTATGCGAGTCCATCCGCGTGGCCGGTGACGACATGGACGAGGCCATCATCAACTACCTCCGGCGGAACTACAATCTCATGGTCGGGCAGCAGACGGCCGAGCAGATCAAGATCGAGATCGGGTCCATCTCCGATCTGGAGGACGAGCTGTCGCGCGAGGTGCGCGGCCGCGATCTGATCAGCGGTCTGCCCCGCAAAACCGTGGTCAGCAGCCAGGAAATCCGCGAGGCCCTCAGCGAGCCCATCAGCGCCATTCTGGACTGCGTGACGCGTACGCTGGAGCGGGCGGAGCCGGAACTGGCCGCCGACCTCGTGGAAAACGGCATCTGGCTGGCCGGCGGAGGCGCGCTGCTCCGCGGGCTGGATCAGATTATGAGCCAGGGGACCGGGCTGGACGTTCGCCTCGTGGACGATCCGTTGAGTTGCGTGGCCCGCGGGACCGCCGTCTACCTGGACAACCTGTCGCTCTGGAAAGAGACGATGGAGTCCGACGCGGACGAGTTGTAGTCCGGCGTCGGGATCGTGCGGCGTTCCCGGCCGGTTGCCGTGCCGGGCCTGAGCCGCGGCTGCGCATACCGTCATGCGTGATCGACGCTCAAAACGAATCTCCCGACGAAGTCTGGCGTTCGTGGTCCTGCTGACCCTGTCGCTGGCGGCCCTGATTGCGCCGCCCCGGTACACCGGCTGGCTGGCGAACCTCGTGCAGGTCGTCGCCCCGATCCAGGCCGTGACGAACCGGAGCATCGCTTCCGTGGAAGACTTCGTGGGGCCGCCGGCGCCGACGGCGGCGGACGCGACCGACCGCCCGGACGTCGCCCTGGAAAACCTGCTGCACTCGTTAACCGCACGCATGGAAGTGCTGGAGCGGCAGAACGAGGAACTGACCGCCATCCGGGAACTAGGCCTGGATACGCGCGGTGACCTGATTCGAGCCCATGTCATCAGCCAGGACCTGTTGAGCTGGCGATCCTCCGTCGCGGTCGATGCCGGCTCCCGACGGAGCGTGAGACCCGGGTTGGCCGTCCTGTCGGATCATTTCACCGTGAACGCCGGATCACAGCAGGGCGTGCAGGACGGCCTGCGCGTGCTCTCCAGCGAGGCGCTGGTGGGCACCGTCGTCAATACCGGCACGCACACCGCCCGCGTGCGGCTGCTGACCGATCCCGGCACCGACATGGTGGTAACGATCAGCCGCGTGCGCGGCGGGGCGCCGTTGCCGCTCGACCGTGAGTTCATCCTCCAGGGCGCCGGCAAGGGACGGCTGGAAATCCGGGACGTGGCTCAGAAGTACGTTCTGTCCGGGGACATCCAAACGGGTGACATTGTGATGACATCCGGCGCCGAGGTCATTCTGCCCGCCCCCGTCGTGATCGGCCGGGTAAGCACGATTCGACGTGACCCCGAGAACGGCACGTTGTACATTCTGGACGTGGAGCCCGCGGTGCAGCCGGAGCAGTTGCGCCGCGTGTACATCGTGCAAACCGGCACGGCGGAGCCGCCCTGATCCCGCTGCCGCGAAAGAATCGCATCCGGGCGGCGGCGATCCGCCTGGCCGGACGTGTGCCATGCGAACGAGCCAGATCGTTGCCGTCGACCACGTCGTACTGGAAGGCGGGCCCGCGTGCGAACCGGACCTGGTGTGGCTGTACCAGGACGTGGTCGGCTTGCGCCAGCTTCGCGCGGGCACGGAGGGCCTCGCGACCGCGTCCGACGAGGCGTGGCTCCGGTTCCGATCGGGCAACCTGGAGCTCCGCTACAGACTGGTGCCGCGTCCCGCGCTGGAAACCGTGGCCTGTCGGTTGGTGGTCGAGGTGGCTTCTCTTCCGGAGGCCATGGAGGCCATGGAGGAACGCGGCGTCGCGTTCGACCGACTCCGCGGGTTGAACTTCACCGACCGGCGGGTGTCCCTGCTCGACCCGGGTGGCAATCGGATCGAGATCAAGCAGCACTGGCCGGGGGCCTTCTGACCGCGTGGTCCCGTCCGCGAGCCGGACTCCCGCTCGGCCGGGCGAAATTTCCGACAAAAAAGGGGGGTGACAAGTCGGTCCCGAGTGGATATGATGCTAGCAGATTTCCCGGGGCATCCGGGGAAAGTAATGCCGTTCCGGCAGCCTTCCTGCGTATCCGCCCGATGGTACAGCCCGCTTGGCTTGAGGAATGCACGGGTACGGATGCTACGGGCGGAGGGCGACGGGCCTATCTGGGGCGCACGTTCGCTGACTTGTCGGTTTCGTTTCGGCACAGACGCATGGTGAAGTCAGGTCAGGGATGCGTGTGAGCCCTCCATGGATGGGGTGAGGTGTTCCGGACCAGGTCCCACGGGGGCGGCGAGAGCGCTGGGGTACCGTTCGGCGTATCCGACGCCCGCGCGGCGCGGGTCGGTTCGACAAAGGAAACCGGGCCCTGAAGGCGTCAAAGCCCGTCATCGGATTGGCCGGGGGAATTGGTGCCGGCAAGTCCGCCGTCGCGCGGATCGCGGGCGACGTGGGAGGCTGTATCATCGATTCGGACCGGTTGGCCCGGGCGGAGATGGACGACCCGGCTGTCGTCGCGGTGATGCGGCAGTGGTGGAGTGACTCGATCTGCAGACCGGACGGCAGCGTGGACCGGGAGCGGGTCGCGGGGATCGTCTTTCGGGATGCGGCCCAACGAGCCCGGTTGGAGGGGTTGATTCACCCGCGCGTGGCCGCCCGGCGCCGCGAGCAGATGGCGGCCGCCCGGTCCGATCCCGCGGTTCGGCTGATCGTGCTGGACAGCCCGTTGCTGTTTGAGGCGGGGCTGGCCGACGCCTGTGACGCGATTGTGTTCGTCGACGCGGACCGGGACGTGCGGCGGGCCCGCGTGCAGGCCACGCGGGGATGGAGTGAACAGGAGTTTGACCGCCGGGAAGAGTTGCAGGATTCGCTGGACAGCAAGCGGCGCCGGGCCGATTATATTGTGGACGGCAACTCGGGGCTCGACGAACTCCGTCGCCAGGTCAGGCGCCTGATATCCCGGATTCTTCATGAGGAACATGGCACACCGTAAGAGGGGCATCCCCGGAGGATGCCAGACAAAACCGAAAACGTGAAACGTCGCGAACGTCAGTCCATTCCGACTCGACACGCATCCGTTTGACACACCCGTCAGCCGGGCAGGAGATTTTCGTCATGGCGAAAGCCAGCAGCACCAGTCGTACCCGAACCGTTCGCAGAACCTCGACGTCCCCGCGCCCGCGGAACAGCAAGGCCCCGGCGGCGGACGAAGCGCCGGTCGTGGAAGCCGATGCGACGGAGCCGGTCGAACCGTCGACGCCGCCGCCGCCGCCCACGGTCGACAGCATCGACGCCGAAACCCACGCCCGCTACGAAGAGGTCAAGAAGGGAGACCTGCACATCACGCAGTTGCAGAAGATGACGGTCACCGAGCTGCACGACGTGGCCAGGGCCGAAGGCCTCACCGAGTACACCGGCCTCAAGAAACAGGACCTCATCTTCAAGATCCTCAAGGACCGCATCAACCGCAACGGGCTGATGTACGGCGAGGGCGTGCTGGAGATTCTGCCCGACGGGTTCGGCTTTCTCCGCAGCCCCGAGTACAACTACATGCCCTGCCCGGACGACATCTACGTCAGCCCGTCGCAGATCCGCCGGTTCGGACTGCGCACCGGGCACGTGGTGGCCGGCCAGATCCGGCCCCCCAAAGAGTCGGAACGCTATTTCGCCCTGCTGCGGGTGGAGGCCATCAACTTCGAGGACCCGGAGGCCGTTACGGAAAAGACGAACTTCGAGGACCTCACCCCGCTGCATCCGGACCGGCGGTTGATCCTGGAAACCACCCCGGGCGAACTGAATATGCGTATTGTCGACCTGGTCACGCCGATCGGCCGGGGCCAGCGCATGCTCATCGTCGCCCCGCCCCGCACGGGCAAGACGGTGCTGCTCCAGAAAATGGCCAACGCCATCACCACGAACCAGCCGGAGTGCTACGTCATCATCCTGCTCATCGACGAGCGTCCGGAAGAAGTGACGGAAATGCAGCGCAACACCGAGGCCGAGGTCGTCAGCTCGACCTTTGACGAGCCCGCCTCCCGCCACGTGCAGGTGGCCGACATGGTGCTGGAAAAGGCCAAGCGCCTGGTCGAGTACGGCCGCGACGTGGTGATCCTGCTGGACTCCATCACCCGCCTGGCTCGTGCTCACAACACCGAGGTGCCGCACTCCGGCAAAATCCTCTCCGGCGGCGTGGACGCCAACGCCCTGCAGAAACCCAAGCGATTCTTCGGGGCCGCCCGCAACATCGAGGAGGGCGGATCACTCACCATCATCGGCACCGCCCTGGTCGACACGGGCAGCAAGATGGACGAGGTGATCTTTGAGGAGTTCAAGGGCACCGGCAACAGCGAACTGCACCTGGACCGTCGCCTGGTGGACCGCCGCGTGTGGCCGGCCATCGACATCCCGGCCAGCGGCACCCGCAAGGAGGAACTGCTGCTGGATCCCAAGGAGTTGGAGTTGGTCTATCGCCTGCGCCGCGTGCTGGCCGACATGAACGTGGTGGAATCCGTCGAGATGCTCCGCAACCGCCTGGACAAGGTCCGGACGAACGCGGAGTTCCTGATGACCATGAACCTCGCGTAGAACGTCAACGTGCCGATACAACCGGCTGTGTAGGGTCCGCCTCGCGGACCAAACCCGGCCGCGCTTCTACGAACGGATGTCTTCCCCGCGTGCCTTCGCCGCACTCAGGAAAGCCAATACGCGCCGCTGATAACCGTAAAAATCCTCGGTCAGCACGTTGCTGTGCGGACCGGGCCCCAGCCATCTCTCCTTGGGCGATTCCGCCGCGTCGTAGAGAATGTCCAGATTCACCGGCGGAATTATGCGATCGGCGTCGCCGTGGATCAGCAGCACCGGCCGACCGGCCAGCCGGGCCAGGGCCGGCCGCGCGTCCAACACCCGGAACGACCGGCCGGCGTGAAGCGCCATCGCCCCCAACACCAGGGTGCCGGCGGTGCGGCCGGCGATTCCGCTCCCCAGGTGCTGCTCGGCCAGCAACGGGGCCGACGCGAAACAACTGTCTAGAATCACCGCCTCGATCCGCGGGTCATCCGCCGCCGCCCGCACCAGGGCCATCGCCCCCATAGACGAGCCCAGGCCGTAGACGTGCCGGGCGGCCTCCGACCGTTCGCTGCGGAGCCAGTCCACCGCGGCCCTGACGTCCCGCGATTCGTACAGGCCGAAGGTCAGCGTGTGTCCATCGCTCTCCCCGTGCCCGCGAAAGTCGAAAATCAGCGCGTTATATCCCTCCTCCCTGAACAGATGGAGGAACGCGGCGAAGTTGCCCTTGTTGGCCCCCGCCCCGTGGCAGATGACCACCGTCGCGTCGCTGCCTTCCTCGGCCAGGAACCAGCCGGACAGTCGCAACCCATCCTCCGTCGCAAACGTGACCGTCTCCAATGAGCTGCCGGGAAAGACGACCGCAGGATCGGCGTTGCCGATCTTCAGGCGATGGATCAGAAGAGATCCCAGAAAGAGCGGAGCGAAGACGCACGCCACCAGCAGCGCTCGCGCCGGGGGGATGAGCAAGGCGGCAACGGCGCGCCATCGAATCCGCGAGTCATCCATGTGTCGCAATCCACCCGCACGATGTCGAGCCCGCCGGCCCCAGCGCCGCCACCGTTCTCCGAGTCGCCCGACCGTCCGTTTCCACGCCGCCCAGGCCAGCCGCCAGCCCACCAGGAAGTACAACGCCCAGAACACCTCGATCCAGATCACCCGACCCTGCGCCATCGACGCCGCGAACCACGCCGCCGCCGCCACAACCGGCGCAACCGCGACGACGTACACCGCATACCGGCGCAGAGGAATCCTCCGAACCGCCGGCCAGCCGAGCCACAGCCACAACCCCAGCGCCGCCGGCATGGCCAGAATCACCGCCTCGCCCGGATGCGCGACCCACGGCCACGTGACGACCATCACCAGGGCCGCCCCGGCCATCGCCCGGATTGCCCCCACGGTTCTTTGTCGCTGCTGTCGTGCCATCATCGATCCTGATGAGCCGTGAGCGCCGGGCCGTCTCCTGGTGTCTCTGCGGGGTAAACCGGATTTGCACGGTCCACGCGTGCGTATGGGGGGTCTCCCGGTGCGCATGGTATGGTGAGAGCACGAGCCGGTCCACGCCGCGCGTCCCTTGTGAACGCGGCGAAAGCCGATGTCTGCAAACTCTGGGGGTGAACCCTGCTTGCGGTGAAGGGAGCCTCGCTTGACCGGCTCTTATGGTGTATGATGGGTCGTCGATCTCTCGCCGGCTGTGCCGGACCGAACATTCTCACCCGTTCGCACAGGGAATCGCCATGGCGATGGACGATCCCGACAACCCGTTCCGCGGAATGGACCGCCGCGACTTCCTGGCCGCCGTGGGCCGGTACGGCGCGGGAGCGTGCGGGCTCTGTGCGTTTGGGACGCTCACACCGGAAGCCGCTGCGGCCGCTCTGCCGCCGTTTCATCCGGGGCCGGGCGCCCGCCGCGTGGATTTCTTCGAGAGCCGGCCCGACGGCAGCACGGTGTGCCGTGTCTGCCCAAGGCACTGCGTGTGCAAGGACGGCGAGACCGGCTTCTGCCGCTCGCGGACGAACGTGGCCGGCGTGTATTACCCGCGCGGCTACGCCCGGCCGGCCATCCTGCGGGTCGACCCCATCGAAAAGCTGCCGCTGAACCATTTTCGTCCGGGGACCCACGCGATGACGGTGGCCGTCGGCGGCTGCAACCTCCGTTGCCTCTACTGCCAGAACTGGCAGCACGCCCAAGCGGCCCCGGACACGCTGGAGACGTTTGACCTGTCGCCGGACCAGGCCGTCCAGGCCGCCCGCGAGAAAGGCCTGGACACCATCGCGTTCAACTACACCGACCCGACGGCCAGTCTGGAGTACGCCACGGACCTGGCCCGGGCGGCCCGCAAGGCGGAGCTGCGCGTGGTCGCGGCCACGGCCGCGTACATCGAGCCGGAGCCGCTGCTGTCGTTCGCGCAATACGTCGACGCGTTCGCCATCGGGCTCAAGGGGTTCACCGAGGGTTTTTACGATGACGTGGTGAGCGGCCGGCTGGACGGCGTGCTGGCCGCCATCGAGACGCTGAGAGCCAGGACGAACTGCTGGGTGGAGATCGTCACGCTCATCGTGCCTACCTACAACGACGACATGAGGCGGATCCGCGAGCTGGCCGGCTGGGTGCGGCGCACGCTCGGCGTGAACACGCCGCTGCATTTCTCGCGTTTCGTGCCCATGTACCGGCTGACCAACCTGCCCCGTACGCCGGTGGAATTCCTCGAGGCGGCCTGCGAGACGGCCCGGCGCGTGGGGATGAAGTACGTGTACACGTCGAATATCGCGCCCCACGACGGGAACAACACCTACTGCCCCAAGTGCGGCGCCGCCCTGATCGAGCGACTGGGTTTCAAGGTGCTGACCCACCGCGCACCAGAAGGTCGCTGCCCGAAGTGCCACATCAGACTGCCGGGCATGTGGGCGTAAGCCGGACCACTGGGATCGGCACGGAGGCCCGGACGGGCAGGGTGCGGCGCTCGCAGCCGACCGCTGGGCGACTTCGCGCCGTCCTGCGGACCAGCCGCCGTGCCGCGTCTACTCTTCCTGCTGCTCGACGACCGTCCGCGGGGCCACGGCCGGTTCGGCCGTTGCGGGGGCGGGCGTCCGCGTGGGAGGCCGGTTCAATGTGGCGTGCGCCGCGTCCAACTCCATCCGGCTCAGCGGAGCGTCACCGACGGGACGGGCACAAAGCAAGTGCCCACGCGGCGAGACCGCGTAAACGGCCCCGTCCTGCCGGTTCACGGCGACGTGGGCCGGGTACGCCAGAGGCAGTTCGGCCAGGACCGTACCCGTCGCGGCGTTTACCGTAGCCAGTCGATCGCCTCCCAGGGACACCACCACTCGGTCACCGGCTCGGGCCACGGCCTGTCGGCCCTCCGGCAGGGTCCAGAGGATGTCGCCGTACCGGGCGTCCACCGCGTGCAGGCCGGTGCCGGGGCAATGCTGATAGACCGCATCGCCCAGCAGGGTCGGGCCGGTCTGCAGCAGTTCGGGCAACCGGCGTCGCCAGCGCACCAACCCGCTGAGTCGATCCAGCTTGTAGAGCGACCGGTCTGCACTCGCGACGTACAGGGCGTCGTCTCCCAGTTCCGGGTTGCCGGCAATCGCTCTTCCCGCGCGAAACTCCCACTGCTTGGCTTTCGTGGCGACTGTGCAGCAATACACGTTTCCGCCCATCGACGCGCAATACACATGGTCCGGATCCCCGAATACCGGCGTGGCCTGTACCGGTCCGCCCGCCGCAGCCCTCCACAGGTTGAACATGCGCGGCTGGGTGGGCAGCTTCCATTGCACGGCATAGACGTGACCGTCCGAGCTTCCGACGATGAGCCGGTACAACTGCACGTCGGTCTCGTCGTCGTCCTGGGCACGCACCACGTAGCCCGCGGCGCCGCTCCCGATGGCAAACTGCGGCGGTGCGGAAGCGAGCGGGTCGCCCGAGTACCGGTCCAGCACGGTCAGCGTCGTGGTTGTGGCGAACACCACCGGCCCCGTGCCCGTGTCGTTGACGATATGCGTGGGAGGGAAGATGGTGAACGTGCGCTGCGTCACACGCCGGGCCCACCGCAACAGACCGGCCCCCGGATGGATGGCGAGCACCTCGCCCTCCGTGGTGGTCACGTACAGGTTGTCATCCACCAGGTGGATGCCGGTCGCCCCATCTCCCTCCCGAAGCGGGAGCTGGGCTTCCCAGAAGGCCGAGTACTCTGCCTGGCGAAGCGCGGCGGGGTCGATCAGGGCATCCGCCCCGGCCGATGCGGTTGCGGTGAACACACCCAGCAGGCCGAGAATGGCACGGAAACGACGGTTCATACGCGGATCTCCAAACCCGGGGTTGGGGTCTTTCGGGCAGGGCTCGACCCGGATCGGCCGTCGGCCCCCAGCGCGGTTCCGTGCCGGCCCACCCCGTTTCGAAGGCGGTCGATCTGCCGCAGGTGTGCCGCGAGGGTCTCCCCCGGAGGGTCTCCGTCGCGGGCACGATGCCAAACACGCGGGGTTGAGCGTCCCGGCCAGTCTGCGGGTCGCGGGAGAAACCGGCCCCGCTCGCCTCGCAGAGGGCGTCCCCAATGCACAATCGCATCGGCTGCTCGGTCGCCCGGCTGGACGGACCCGCGTCCGCCCCCGTCCCGGCCGCCTCCAACGGCACATTCGCCGTGGATCAACTCAACGCCGCGAGACTATTGAACGGGAACGGCCGATGGGGGTCAAGGCCCGGGATTCGTGGTGTCCGGCGGAGTCGCCGGCATTCGCCCGCCCGCCTCCAGGGGCGCCGCCCCGGCGGACCGTCTGCTCCGGTATCCAGCTTCTCGGTTCCGGATGGTGCCTGCCGAAGGGTCACAGGCCGTACACGACGCCGACAAACCGTACGGCCTGCCAGCCGACGCACGCCAGGGCCGTCAGCCCCGCGGCAACCACCCGCCAGCGTGCCCGCGCCGACCAGGCCAGGACGCCGGCCAGCCCAATCGCGAAGGCCGGTGTTGCCGACATCAGGTATCGGTTGCCGTAGCTCGTGAAGTCCCACCACACGCACGACACCGCGTAGTAGCTCAGGACAAACCCCACCGTGACCGCGGTCAACATGCGCTCACGACGCCACGGCAGGCTGAGGACGCCCGCGACGCCCAGCAGCGCCAGCGGTGCCGTCCGGCCCAACCCCGTGCGGGGGTGGGCCAGCGGTCGCAGCAGATCGGGCGCGGTCCAATCGAGCACCGCCAGCCGGCCCTGCACCCGCACCGATGCGTATGTGTTGACCACCGGCGCCCCCGCGTGCCGGACATTCACCACAGCCTGCGGAGCGTAGCAGACTACGGCCACCACGACCGCCAGCAGCACACCAAGGCCGACCCGGCCCTTCTGCCCGGGCTGCCGCCACCTCGGCCACAGCGCCGGCGCCAAAACGACGAGCGGCACAGACACCCACAGCACGTCCTGCGGACGCGTCACCACCGTCATTCCCGCGAACAGCCCCAGCGCCGCCAGCCACCGCCACGACAGCCCGTTCCAGCGAATCGTGTCCGTCGCCAGCATCATCAGGCCCACCCACCCCACGCTCGCCGCGTGCGAATGCGTCGACTCATAGCCGACGTAAAACACCGCCGACGTGCCGGCCCAGGTTGCCAGGGCGCCCAGCGCCGCGGCCCAGCCGGCGAAATAGCGGGCGGCGACGGCGTAGGCGCCCAGCAACCCCAGCACGCCCAGCAGCGTGTGCCCCATCGAGGTTACGAACTGGTAGTACGCGCTGAACCCGTCGCGCGGCAGCGGCCCGAGTCCGGCGGCGTTGTGCAACGCCGTCAGCCCGTCGGCCACGGCGATCAGCGGATAGGACACGATCGCGGTGCCCGTCTGGAAGTGGTTGCGCACGTAGCCGGTTACCGTCCGGTCGGCGATGTACAGCGACGCATTGGCGAACCCCGGCGCCATGCGCATGTCGTTTTCGTAGTCGCAGTCGCGATCGAAATACCAGGAGCGGGCCTGCACGTGATAGAAATACTCGTCCGTCAGCCGGATCGTCCGACCCACGCGCACAAAGCTGAACACCTGCACCAGCACCGGCCCCAGCACCAGCGCCAGCAGCGCCGCCCGGCGCAGCCGCCCCTGCCCGGGGCTTTCCGGGCGAACGAACAGGCGGGTTTTCGCGTCGTCGCGCACGGATGTCTGGCTCCGCCCACCGCCGGGCTCGCCGGCGGGGCCTCGGCGGTCGTTCCACGAGCGCACGGACCGCCTGCACAGCTATCGGCACCCCGCCCGGGCAGGTCCAATAAACAACCGGATGCGTTCCTGTAACGCCGGTCTGCCGCACCTTCAGCCCAACCCCGCCGGTGCCGATAAGTCGGTTGCCGGGCAGGTCCGGAAACCCGCCCCGCGGCCGCGTGGATACATGAAGCTGATTATCCAGATCCCGTGCTACAACGAGGAAGCGGTGTTGCCGCAGACGCTGGCCGACCTGCCGCGCCGGCTTCCCGGCTTTGATACCGTCGAGTTCCTCGTCATCGACGACGGCAGCACCGACCGAACCGTCGAGGTGGCGCGGGAGTGCGGCGTCGAGCACGTCGTCTGCCTCAACGGGAATCAGGGCCTCGCCCGGGCCTTCATGGCCGGGCTGACGGCCGCCATCCAGCACGGGGCCGACGTCATCGTCAACACCGACGCGGACAACCAGTACGACGCGGCGGACATTCCCCGCCTGGTCGCGCCGATCCTCGAGAACCGGGCCGACATTGTCGTCGGTGCCCGGCCCATCGACGACATCCACCACTTCTCCGGCGTCAAGCGGTGGCTCCAGCGGCTCGGCAGCCACGTCACGCGTACGCTCAGCCAGACCGACGTGCGCGATGCGCCCAGCGGCTTTCGGGCCATGACGCGCGACGCCGCCCTCCGGCTGAACGTCTTCAACGGCTATACCTACACGCTCGAAACCCTGATCCAGGCCGGGCGCAGCAATCTCCGCGTCGTGAACGTGCCGATCCGCGTGAACGGGCCCACGCGGCCCAGCCGCCTGATGCGCAGCATGGTGCAGTACGTCTGGCGCAGCGTCTGGACCATGGGCAGCGCGTACCTGGTGTACCGGCCCACCCAGGTCTTCCGGCTCCTGGCCGCCGCCCTGTTCGGGCCCGCCCTGGTCCTCGCCGTCCGCTACCTGTACATCGCGGCGTTCCTCGGCGACGGACGCGGACACCTGCACTCCGTGATCGCCTCCGGCGTGCTGGCCACCTGCGGCGTGCTGCTCATGGCCGCCGGCTTCCTGGCCCACCTGCTGGCCATCAACCGCCGGCTGCTCGAGGAAATCCGCTACATCGAACGATCCCGGCAGTATGCCGCCGGCCGGCAGCCTGACCGGCCGCCGACCGAACGCGACGCGCTCCCCACCGGCGTCGACATCCTGACCACCGAAACGTACCACGGCCCTCGGCGAATGTCAGCGACACACTCATGACACCCGTTTGTCCCAGCCACGTCACGCTCGCACCGCCGCCGACTCCCGATGCGGCGGACCATCCGGACGGGTTTGTGGCCGGGAACTTTTTTGACAAGTACCGATCCACCAGTCGCATTCACCGCCATCTCATGGACGGGTTCATCCGGGCCGCCCGCGCCTTCATGCAGGCCGCGCAGCCCCGCCGCGTGCTGGAAGTGGGGTGCGGTTCGGGCGACCTGGCCGACCGGCTGCTCGATCCGGCGGTCTGGCCCGCCGCGCGGGTGCCGGAGTACTGCGGCACGGATGTCAGTCCGGAGCAGATCGCGCTGGCCCGCGCCCGCTATCCGGGGCGGGCCTTCCAGACGTGCAGTGTGTACCGGCTTCCCTATCCCGACGCCTCGGTCGACCTCGTTGTCGCCTGCGAAGTGCTCGAACACCTGGCCGACCCTGCCCGCGCCCTCGACGAAATCGCCCGCGTCACCCGCGGACACGTCCTCATCAGCGTGCCGCGGGAGCCGCTCTGGCGGGCACTCAACCTTTGCCGGGGTGCATACTGGCGGCACTTCGGCAACACGCCCGGCCACGTGCAGCATTTTTCCGTCCGGTCGCTGCGACGGCTCGTCGGACGGCGGTTTGTCGTTGACGCTGAACGGCGGCCGATCCCGTGGATCATGATGCTGGCCCGCCGGCCGGAATCGTCCGCCGGCTTCTTGGTGGAGGTCTGAGCCCGCGCCATGCCGAACCAGGTTTCCGGAATCCTGTCCCCATTCCTGCGAGGGTGCCGGCTGCGCGCCGCCCGGCCGTTCATCGACGGTGGCCGGGTGCTCGACATGGGGTGCGGAACCGGCTCGCTGGCCGACGTCGTGGGCCCGCAGCAGTACCTCGGTGTGGACATGGACGCGGAAACCGTTCGCCTCGCCCGCCGCCGTCACCCCGAACACACGTTTCTGACACTCGACGAATTCCACGACGGCCGGCCGCTGCCGGGCTTCGACGTGATCGTGGCGCTGGCCGTCATCGAGCACGTGCCCGATCCCGGGGGCTGGCTGGCCCGCCTGACGGCCCACCTGAATCGCGGTGGCCGGATCGTGCTGACCACTCCCCATCCCGCGTGGCACCGTGTCCACGATCTTGGCGCCGCCGTGGGGCTGTTCAGCCGCGAGGCCGCCGAAGAACATCAAGCTCTTCTCGACGAACCGACTCTGAGCGAGCTGGCCGCCCGCGCCGGGCTCGAACGGATCCACTCACGCCGATTCCTGCTCGGCGCCAACCAACTCCTCATCCTCCGCCCCCCGCAGCCGGACTCGCCCTCTCGCAACGCCGCATGCACGGCGCCGCTGCAACGTCTGGCGGCTGCGTTTGGGCGGTTCGGATTGCTCGCCGTGGCCAGCGCCGTGCTCAGCTTCGGGCTGACCATCGGGTTGCACGAACTGGCCGGCGTGCCCGCGTACGCGGCCTACGCCGTGGCCCTGCTCGTTGCGTTTGTCGTGAACTTCGTGGCCATGCGACACGCCGTCTTCCGCGCACGAACCGGCTCCGCCGGCCGCCAGCTCACCCTGCACGGCCTGACCGCGATCAGTTTCCGCGCGGGCGAGTACGCGGCGTTTCTTCTGCTACACTCGTGCCTCGGCCTGCACTACATCACCGTAATGGTGGCCATTCAGGCGCTGAGTTTTCTGGGGAAATTCTTCGTCTATCGAAACGTCGTGTTCCGACTCCTCGACCACAGCCCGCGCCCCAGTCCGGCGACTGCCTGAGTCCCTTTCCACATCGCACCGCCCTACGGCGGGGGCGGAGTCTGTCCGGCGGGACTTGACCCGAATCAGTCGTCGGCCCGCAGCGCGATGCCGTGTCGGCGCTCCCAGTTTCGCAGGCGGTCAATCTGCCGAAGGTGGGTCAGGATGGTTTCCCGGAGGGTTTCGCTTGCAGGTAAAATGTCAAACACATGGGGTCGGGCGTCCCGGCGGGCGCGCAGGTCGCGGGCGAAGTCATCCCAACTTCCCTCGTACAGGGTGTCCCGGACGCGAAGGAGCATCTGCTGCTCGTCCGTCAGGTTTGACGGATCCACGTCCGCCCCCGCTCCGGCCGGTTCCAACGGCGCACCCGCCATGGGTCACCTCAACTCCGCGCGACCATTGAACGGGAACCGCCGGCCGGGGTCAAGGCCCCGCCGCAGACCGGGGAGGTGCGATGCCGGCGTCATCGCCGGCCACCGCCGAGGTCCGCCCCCCGGCCTCCGGGCCCCAACCCTCGCGTCCTCGATGCCTGTCCTGTGTCCCTACGGCACGAATTTGTACCCGATGCTATGCACGGTGAGGATGTGTCGGGGGTTCTTCGCGTCCGGCTCGATCTTGCGACGCAGCGAGACGATGTGGTTGTCCACCGTTCGATTGGTCGGATACGCGGCCAGCCCCCAGATCTCGTCGAGCATCCGGTTGCGGTCCACCGGCTGCTCGGCGTTCTCGATGAGCATCTTGAGGATCTGGATCTCGAAGTGCCCGAGCTTGAACGACTCGATGCCCCGGACCACGGTGCCCTTGATCAGGTCCACCTCCGCCTCGCCGATGCGCACGACCCTGGAGACGCCGGGGGTGGCCCCCCCGTGGCGCAGGGCCACCTTGATCCGGGCCAGCAGTTCACGGACCCCGAAGGGTTTGATGATGTAGTCGTCCGCGCCGGCCTCCAGGCCTCGGACCACGTCAATCTCCTGGCTCTTGGCCGTCAGCATGAGGATGGGCACGGAGAAGCCCGCGTCCCGCAGCTTGCGACAGACGGTGATGCCGTCCAGCTTGGGCATCATGACGTCCAGGAGGACCAGGTCGGGGCGGTCCTGCTGGATGGCGTTCAGCGCCTGCTCGCCATCCGTGGCCTCGATCACGTCGTAGCCCTCGAACTGCAGGTTGTCCCGCAGGCCCATGAGCATGTCCGGTTCGTCTTCTGCAATCAGGATTCTGGCCATCCGCGTCATTCCTTCTGTTCGGAGGTATCGTGATCTTCCGGTAAGAATACCCGAAACTCGCTGCCTTTGACCAGTCGGGATTCCACGTCGATGCACCCGCCGTGGGCCTCCACGATCTTCTTGCATACGGTCAGGCCCAGGCCCGTCCCTCGGCTCCGTCGCACCCGCTCATCGGCGGCCCGGTAGAACCCGTCGAACAGGTGGGCGCGGTCCTCGGGGCGGATGCCGATGCCGCGGTCCCGCACGCAGATCAGCACGCCGTGGCGGTCCCGGCGGGTCTCCGGCACAACGTCCACGTGCAGGTGCTTCTCGTCTCCGCTGTACTTGATGGCGTTGCTGATCAGGTTCAGGACGACCTGTCCGATCGCGTCGTCGTCGCCATGGATCCCTGGGAGGCCGTCCGCAACGGTGCAATGGTGCTCGAACCCGTGGTAGTCCAGCTCATGGCGGTAGGCGTCGTACGTCTCGCGGACCACACGCCCCACGTCGACCAGCTCGCGGCGGTAATGCTTGCGTCCGGCGTCGATGCGGGAGAAGTCGAGGATGTTGTCGATCAGGTGAGTGAGACGTGTGCTTTCCCGTGTGATGATGTCGTAATACTCGCGGGCCTTCTCTTCCGAATGCACACGGCCGCTGAGCAGCGTCTCCGCGAACATGCGAATCAGGGCCAGCGGCGTCTTGAGTTCGTGAGACACGTCCGCCACGAAGTTGGCCTTCATACGCGAGAGTGAAATCTCGTGCTGGACGACCCGGTTCATGGCTCGAATCGCCAGCAGCAACGCCACCAGGCCGAGGATGGTCACACCGGCGTACAACATCGTCTGCCGCAGTCCGACGCGCTCCTGCTCCAGCAGGAAACGGGAGGACGGCTGCACCGACCAGAACGGGAACAGCGGACCCAGCGACTCCGACCAGACGCCCGTCCCGAGGCCGGATTCGGGCGACCGCCCCCCCGTCGACACGACGGTCAGATCACCCCCTGTGCCCACCAACCGGTCCACCAGGTCTGCACGGGCAAAGCCCAGGTCCACGATGGCGACCGCGACGTTCAACTCGCCGCCGCCTGGGCGAACCGGGCCGTAGACGACGAGCACCCGTTTGCCGTCCGGACGGCTGTGAAGGTAAGACTGGAGGGCCGGCGACCCCCCCTCGCGGGCGTCGGCCAGGATCAGGTCGAGCCGCAGCCGCATCTCCGGTTCGAGCCGGACCAGGTCCGTCTCCGAAAGCGGCTGGAACGGCCCGATGGCACAGGGGCGCAGACGATCTCCATCCCAAACGAGAAGCTCGCGCAACCAGGTTGCGCGGGGGGGCGCATACGGTTGGTCCTCGGACGTCTCGTCTTCCGATGCGGGACGGGTTGTGGCGCGGCACCCATGCACCCCGATATCAGCAAAGGTTCGTTCGATTTCCGAGGCCGCCGCGCGGGTCACGCTGGCAACCCGGCGATAGGCCTCCGGCCGAAGCTCCGCGACCCGACCGGCGACCAGAAGCTGAGACTGCTGCAGGGCCAGCAACATTCCCATGGCCGAGAGCAGGACGGCCAGTGCCACCACCCCGACCACGAGCTTGCGCGACGCCTCCGGGGAGCGGCGCTCCACCTCGATCACTCGGCTTGTCTGGGAATCGCCAGCCGGCACGTTTGGCCTTCTCCCGCCTCAGCCCACCGCAACATCATACCACGCCCGACCTCCGCCCGCAGAGCCCCCCAGGGGGTGGAAATAGTACCCCGGCGGTTCTATATTAACGCATCGGGATGCCGTCCGACGGGGACTTCGTCCCTCCCTCTGTACCGGAAAGAGACTCGAAATGCACCAGCCGGCCCAAGACGCGATCCTCGAGCAGCTACGCACCGTCCACGATCCGGAACTGCACCGGGACATTGTCAACCTCAACATGGTCAGGAAGGTGTCTGTCGAGGAAGGGGTCGTGACGGTGGAAGTCGAGCTGACCACGCCCGCCTGCCCGATGAAGGACCGGATCCGGGGTGACGTGGAGGCGGCTGTCCGGCGGGTGCCGGGCGTCCGCGACGTGTCAGTCACCTTTAGCGCTCGGGTCCGGGGCCACGCCCGCAGCGCGGTGCAGATGCCCGGGGTCAGGAACACGATCGCGGTGGGCGCCGGCAAGGGCGGCGTGGGCAAGAGCACGGTGGCGGCGCTGCTGGCGATCGGGCTTCAGCGGGAAGGGGCCCGAGTCGGGCTGCTGGACGCGGACGTCTACGGGCCGTCCATCCCGACGATCATGGGCGCGACCGACGCCAAGCCCGACGTCGGAAGCGACGGCAGGATTGTGCCGGTCGAGGCGCTCGGCGTGAAGCTGATCAGCATCGGGTTCTTCGTGGATCCCCGACAGGCCGTGATCTGGCGGGGGCCCATGGTCCACAACACCGTTCAGCAGTTCCTGGGGAACGTGGAGTGGGGCGAACTGGACTACCTGGTCGTGGACCTGCCGCCCGGCACCGGTGACGTGCCCTTGACCCTCTCGCAATCCATTCCCATGACTGGCGCCGTGGTGGTCTGCACGCCGCAGGACCTCGCCCTGGCCGATGCCCGCCGGGCCATCATGATGTATGCGACGCTGAAGGTCCCCTGTCTGGGAATCGTGGAGAACATGAGCTACTACGTCTGCCCGCACTGCGGTAAGCGAGACGACATCTTTGACCATGGCGGGGCCCGCCGGGCGGCGGAAGAGATGCAGGTGCCGTTTCTCGGGGGCATTCCGTTGAACGCCGGGATTCGCCTGTTTGCGGACGAGGGAACGCCCCAGAGGTGCTTCACCGCGGCCCAGGCGGAGTTGCGCGATTCCATCCTGAACGTGGTGCGGGCGGCGGCGGGTCAGGTCAGCATTCGCGTGGCGCAGGAGGAAACCCCGCCGACTCTCTCTGTCGAGTGACGGGGGCGGGGGCTGCAGGCGCCGTGGAGGCGAGTTGTGGATCCCATCGAACGAGTGCAGGCGGTGCTGGCCGGGCAACACCCGGATCGACCGCCCGTGTCCTTCTGGTGCCACTTTGCACAGGATCGGGTCTGTGGACCCGCGGCCGTGGAGGCCCACATCGCCCACCAGCAGTCGTTTGACCTCGACTTCCTGAAGGTCATGAACGACAACCCCTACCCAAGCGCGAAACCGATCGAGAGACCGGCTGATCTGCACGCGCTGCCGGTTCTGCGGGGCGACGAGCCGGAATTTGCGCGCCAACTGGACCTCCTGGCGGCATTGAAATCCCGCCTGGGCGGCCGAGTCTGGATCAACACCACCGTCTTCAATGCCTGGACGACCTTGCGACACCTCGTCCGGCCTCCGCAGCGACACCAGCCGCCCAGACTGTCCGGGGAGGACGAGCCGACGGCCACCCTCCGGCAGTATTTTGAGCAGGACCCTGACGGCATGCGCCACGCGCTCGGCCGCATCGGCGCCAGCCTCTCGAACTTCGCCCGGCGATGCATCGAAGCGGGGGCGGACGGAGTGTTCCTTTCTGTGCGAGACGACTGGCTGGACGGAGTTCAGGACCACTCGCCGTTGTACCGCCAGTTGGTCGAACCCACCGATCGGGAGATTCTGGCAGCGGCAGAACGCGGCCGGTTGAACGTGCTGCACGTCTGCGGCCGGGCCGTCGACTTTCCCGCGTTCGCAGCGTACCCGTGCCACGTGTTGAACTGGGCGGACCGGGCGGCCGGCCCGTCCGTCGCGGATGTGGTCGGGTGGCTGAAGCCCGCCCCTGCCGCCGGCGTGGACAACCTCTCGACATTACCCATGGGCTCGCCGGAAGATGTTCGCGGCGAAGTGAACGACGCCCTGCGTCAGGCGGGCGACCGGCCCCTTATCATCGCGCCGGGTTGCACGTATGATCCCGACTCGGTGCCGGCGGCAAACCTCCACGCCATGGTGGAGGCCGCCCGCGGATGGGCGTATGGGCGGCAGTCCGAGTAACCGACCTTCCTCGGCGTTCGCGTATGCCGGCAATACGTATCGGGAGAACGAACCTTGGAGCAGACACTGATAATTCTCAAGCCAGACTGCATTCAGCGGCGGCTGCTGGGACGGGTCATTCAGCGGTTTGAGGACAAGGGGCTGACGGTTGCCGCCCTGAAGCTGATCCAGCTTTCGACGGAGGCGGCCGAGCGACAATACGCGCCGCACAAGGGCAAGCCCTTCTATACGCGACTGATGGACTACATCACGCGCGGCCCCGTGGTGGTAATGGTGGTTCGAGGGTTCAACGCAATCAGCGTCTGTCGGAAGCTGCTCGGCGCGACATTCGGCTCGGAGGCGGAGCCGGGCACCATCCGCGGCGATTTCGCCGTGAGTGCGACGTACAACCTGGTTCACGGGAGCGACGGACCCGAGTCGGCCAGGGCGGAAATCGACCTGTACTTCCGACCGGACGAGATACTGAGCTACGAAACCGCAACGGACACGTGGGTCAAGAGGGCCGACGAAGCATGACCTGTCGTCTGTCGACGCGTGAGACCCAAAGGTGGAGCCATGAAAATCCAATCGCTTGCCTCACATGAGCAGACGCCCGTTGCGGCGGGCGGCGCCAGGAATGTCCGGATGCGCATGCTGATCGGTCCCGAGGACGGTGCCGCGAACTTCCACATGCGCCATTTCGAGGTTGGCCCGGGCGGCAATACCCCGCACCATGCGCACGATTACGAACACGAAATACTGGTGCTCAACGGCTGCGGCATCGCGAAGACGACAGAGGGCGATCGCCCGTTTCAGACCGGTGACGTGATCTTCGTTCCTGCGAACGAAACGCATGCGTTCTTCAACACCTCTGACGAACGCTGCGAGTTCATTTGCCTGATTCCCGCCCCGAGGAGTCAGACCCCCTGAGCACCGATCGGGTCACGCCGATTCGACCCGGACGAAGCGGTCTCCCGGCCGGACGTGGCGGCCGTTGACGAACTCCTGCCAGGTCATCCGGCGACCGGCGGCGGGTTTGATCTCCAGGATTTCCAGCCAGCCGTCGCCGGTGGCCGCGAAAAGTCGAACGTCCAGGACGCCCGGATCGAGCCCGGCCGCCATAGCGTCACCCATCCGCGCCCGGGCCAGGGTCACCTGTTCGCGACGCGAGCCGTCAGCCGACTCGAACGTGCAAACCGCCCCGGGCCAGGACCACATCCCGCATACGAAGTGCCCGAGGACGGCGGCCGGCCGGGTGAAGTCGATCCATCCGTCTGCCTTGCGAAGCTTGGGGGCACGCGTGACCTGGGCGGGATCCTGGGGCTGCCCCTCCGGGATTGGGCCGTCCGCATAGAGGTCCAGGGCGGCTCGCACGGCATCCGGCCCGATGCGGGCCAGCCGATCATGGAGTTCGCAAGCCGTCTCCTGCGGTCGCACGTACGTCCACCGCTGGGTCAGGATCGGCCCGGCGTCCATCCCGGCCGTCAGGCGGAACACGGTCACACCCGCCTTCTCGTCCCCGTTGATGACCGTCCATTGGTAGGGTGCGGCGCCTCGATATCGGGGCAACAGGGAGGCGTGCAGGTTGACGAACCCGGCTGGCACGGCCGCCAGCAGAGTCGGGCCGATCTTCTGTCCGAACGCGATGACGATCCCCAGGTCGGCGTTCAGGCCGGCCAGTTGAGACACCGTCGCCGGCTCGTTGATGTTCTCTGCCTCGATGATCGCAAGATCATATTCAGCAGCGAGTTGCCGAACTGGCGTGGGTCTGACCGACTGTCCACGGCCGGCCCTGCGGGCAGGCTTGGTAACCACCGCGACCACGTCGTGTTCTTCACAAAGGAAGTGGAGCGTGGGCTCGGCGAAGTCGCCGGATCCCACAAAGAGGATGCGCATGAAGGCCTACCGTATGCCGGCGGTTCTGCGGCGCGTTCGGCGTCGATAGTTCTCTTCCATCAGCTTCAGGGCTCGCCGGTTCGCCAACGCCGACTCCGTGGACATGTAATCGATAATCATGCGGCCGTCGAGGTGGTCGTTCTCGTGCTGCCAGACCCGGGCCAGCAGATCCGCCGATCGTTGCGTAAACGGGTTCCCGTGGGGGTCCAGGGCCCGCAGGGTGGCGGCCCCGGGCCGTCGCACGGGGACGGCGACCTCGGGCAGGGAAAGGCACCCCTCCTCCAGTTCGCACCCCCCCTCGAAGTCCTCCAGCACGGGGTTGATGCAGATCAGGTCGTTCGCGGGATCTTCCGCGATGTTGCACACGAAAAGGCGGAGCGGCAGACCGACCTGGGGGCCGGCCAGCCCGATTCCGCGGTCGGCCCGCATGAGATCAAGCATTCGGCGGCAGAGGGCCTCCAAATCAGGGCCGAACTCCGTCACCTCCTGGCAGGTTTTGCGCAGCACGGGTTCCGGATACTCGACGATCCGAAGCCGGTCGATCTGGATGTCCGCAATCTTCATGTTCACTTCCGCAACGATACTTGGTGGCCTGCCGGCCCCTGTGCCGGGACGGGGCTCGTGAGGGCCGGCCGGTGGTCGATCTTGACATCCTACTCGTTATCATAGTATAGCTCGGCAGTTTACTGCAAACGACGGGAGGAAATCGGCGGTTGCTTCTGTCGGAACGGCCCTGGCGGATTGTATTGCCGTCGGGGCGCGGCACGGGAGTCATCGCCCTTCGCGTCTGCGGGAACCGCAATGGCTGAGAACGAGCAAGGCAAGGGCAGCGCACGCGGGGAGAAGCCGGACCCCAACGCCCGGCATGTCACGCCGGACGCCGACAAGGCCAAGGCCCGCAAGTGGTTCACTCGGGCCAAGCAACTCTTTGACCAGCGCAACTACGACTATGCGATCAAGTGCTACGTGGACGGGCTGGAGTTCTGGCCGGAGGCGATTGAAGAGGCGCACCAGCCGCTTCGCGTGGCGGCTCTGGCCCGGCGTCAGGCGGGCGGGAAGAAGCCGGGCATCATGGATTCGATGAAGTATTCCATGACGGGGAGAGACCCGATCCGGGCGATGCTGAACGCCGAATGGCTCTGGGCGCACGATCAGGCGAACGTTTCGTACATGGAAGGCATTCTCCGGAACGCGGACAAGGCCCGGTGCGAAGACGTGGTCATGTGGATCGGCCCGGTGTACCGGGAAGCGCTGGAAGCGGAGAAGAAGCCGAACGCCAGGAAGTTCGCCCTGCTGAAGGAGGTGTACGAGGGGTTGGGGGACCGCGCTCAGACGCGCAACGAGACCGCGCTGGCGGTTCAAGCATATGAGCGAGCCCTGGACGCCCTCAGCATTCAGAAACACCTGAGTCCCAAGGACTTGTCGCTGGACAATGTGATGCGCGACTTGTCCACCAAGCTGACGATTCTGAAGGGGCAGTACCAGACGGCGGACTCCTTCAAGGAGAGCATGGTCGACGCGGAGCAGCAGAAGGAGGTCCATGATCGCGAGCGGATGGTGCAGTCGGACGATCGCCTGGATCAGTTGATCGCCGCGGCCGAGAAGGATCTGGGGAAGAACCCAGGCGTGGCCGGCAAGGTCATGACGCTGGTGGACCTGCTCTGCCGGCGTGATTATGAGCCAGACGAGAAGCGTGCGATCGCTGTCTTGCTGCAGCAATGCGAGACGTCGGGCGACTATCGCTACAAACTGCGGGCGGATGACATTCGCATGCGGCAATTCGCCCGGCGGGTCCGAACGGCCCGGGAGTCCGGGGACCGCGACCAGGTGAAGCAGGCCCGGATCAAGCAGTTGCAGTTCGAGATTGGCGTTTTCAAGGAGCGGGTGGAAAAATACCCCACAGACCTGCGCATCCGGTACGAATACGGCATGCGGCTGTTCTCGGGACGAATGTACGACGAGGCGATCCCGCACTTCCAGGCCGCCCGGGGGGAGCCGAAGGTGCGGGTCCCCAGCCTGCTGCACCTGGGACGCTGCTTCTACGAGAAGGGCTACCACGCCGAGGCCATCGCGACGCTGGAAGAGGGGCGATCCCAGTACGAGCTATCGGACGATACCGTCGCCAAGGACCTCCTGTACTGGCTGGGCCGCGCCCAGGGGGACGCCGGGCAGGCCGAGGCGGCCTTGAAGACCTTCGGGACCCTCCTCCAGGTGGACTACAACTACCGGGACGTTCGTGGTAGAATCGAGGGTCTGCGAAATGGATAGGGCCCCGCGTCCCGGGGCGATGCCGGCGGGAGGACCGTCGGCCCGGCGGAGGCCCGTCGCCTCCGGCTCCGGACCGGGATTCGAGGGTGGATACAGCAGGAGATCATTCACGTGGCGCATTCCCTGTCGGCGAAGAAACGGATTCGCCAGAACCAGACGCGGCGGGCCCGCAATCGGGCGCGGAAATCCGCGCTGAAAACGGAAATTCGCAAGCTGGACGACGCCATCCACGACAAGAAGGTCGAGGAGGCCCAGTCGCTGCTTCGAAAGGTGACGAAGCGCATCGACCAGACCGCGGCCAAGGGCACGCTGCACAAGAACGCGGCGGCCCGCAGGAAGTCCAGGCTCGCTCGGGCGATCAACCGGATGCAGGCCGCCGCGGGCGCCTGACGGCCGTTCCGCGCAGAAGATCACGCGTGGGCTGCGCCAGGCGGAGCCCACGTTTTTCATGCGCGGCTCGAGAGAGAGGCGGATGGTCATGGGTGGCTCGACCGGCCGATCCTACGTATCACGCGGGGGCGAGAAGCTGGCGTTCGCCCTGGATCAATTCAACGCCGTCGTTTCGGGACGAACCTGTGCGGATCTCGGCAGCAACGTGGGCGGGTTCGTGGATTGCCTGCTCCGGCGGGAAGCGGCCCGGGTCTATGCCGTGGATACGGGGTACGGCGCCCTCGCCTGGCCCCTTCGGCGGGACGAGCGCGTTGTGGTTCTGGAACGAACCAACGCGCTCCACGTCGAGTTGCCCGAGCCCGTCACGCTGGTTACCGTTGACGTGGCCTGGACCCGGCAGCATCTCATTCTGCCGCACGCCCTGACGCTGCTGAGCCCGCCCGGTGAGGTTCTGACCCTCATCAAGCCCCAGTACGAAGCGCCTGCCAGTCGCCTGCGCGGAGGCGTGCTGCCGCACGATCGGTTGGAGGAAACCCTGGCCGAGATGACGGCCCGCCTGGCTCGGGCCGGCATCACTCTCGATGCCACGGTCGAATGCCCTCTCCGCGGCGCAAAGGGCAATCGGGAGTTCTGGGGCTGGATCCGCCGACCGGCGTCGTGAGGAGGCCGCGGGCGACACCGCAACCTCGTGTTGAACGACGTGTTGGAATCAACCCTGGTGGGACGGTATAATCCGGTGGGCGAGGGGACGCCGCTTTGAAGCGGCTTCGAGAGGAACCGCGGCCGATCCCCAGGAGGTTTGTCCATGCCGCCCCGCTCTGCGTCCGCCGAACACCGCGGCTTCACCCTGATTGAGCTGCTGACCGTCATTGCCATCATCAGCCTGCTCATCTCCATCATGATGCCTTCGCTGAGCCGGGCCCGGGAGCAGGCGAAGTCCACGCACTGCCAGGCTCGGCTCAAGGAGTTCGGCAATGCTCTGGCCGCGTACGAGAACCTGTACCGGGACCAGTTGCCCCCGGCGGAATGGATCCTCAACAGTGACCGGGCGGATGACAACGTGCGCATCCGGTACGGATGGGCCGAACTCCTCTTCGCGTTCGTCTACAACGAGCCGCTCACCATTCGGGATGAGTCGTGCCCGCCGAACTTTCCCGCCCAGCGGAACATCGAGGCGCGTCGCTGGAACGAGTATTACATCTGCTCAAGCTCGAAAGAGAAAGGCGCGAACAGCGGGCACTACCGGGCCTACCTGCCCTTCTGGGGCGGCGGGCGGATCGAGCGGAATCCGGACGGAACCTATGCATCCGGACCCTCCCCGTACGGCAGCGGCGACCGCACGGGACTGAACCCGAAGAAGCCGATCCTCGGCGATGCCAACGAACAGTCGGAGCGCGGCGACGGGGACTGTTCCGGCAGCACGTGCGAGTCTTGCACCAAGCAGGGCGATGACTGCAGCTACATCGACGCCGGCGAGGCGAACACGGCCGGTTCGATGGGGTATAACGGCAATCGCTTCTCGGATCGCCACAGCGGGGGCACGAACTACCTGTTTGGAGATCTGCACGCCGGGTGGGAGCGAGGCCTTCGCGCCCGACTGGCAATCGACTGGGACCTGAATGAGATTGACGACGTGAGCACCGCTCCCTGAACCGACCCGTGTTCCGCCGGTCGGATGCCACGCGGGATCCGCTTTCCGTTTCCGAACAAAGCCATGCTTCGCGACGTGTATCCCTGCTATCTCGCCGGACACCCGGTCGCACCGAATCGCGACCTGGTGGTGACGAACAAGTACACGGGCGAACCCGCGGTGCGCGTGGCCCGGGCGGACGCCGCGGCGATTGACGGCGCCATTGCGGCGGCGGCAGAGGCTTCGCAACGCTGCCGCCGGCTGCCGTCCCACGCCCGGGCGGCCGTCCTGACCCACGTCGCCGGACGTATCTCCGAGCGCAGCGAGGAGTTTGCCCGCGTCCTGGCCGTGGAGGCCGGCAAGCCCATTCGGGACGCGCGAGGCGAGGTAGGCCGGGCGGTGGACACATTCCGGATCGCCGCAGAAGAGGCGACGCGCATCGGCGGCGAGTACGTACCGCTGGACATCTCGCCCCGAGCCGAGGGGTATCGGGGCATCTGGCGGCGCGTCCCCGTCGGACCGTGCTCGCTGATCGCCCCGTTCAACTTCCCGCTGAACCTGGTGGCCCACAAGATCGGGCCGGCCATCGCCGCGGGCTGTCCCTGGGTGCTCAAGCCCGCATCCGCCACGCCGGTCAGCGCGCTGATTCTCGGCGAAGTCCTTGCCGAGACAGAGTGGCCGAAAGAGGGCTTCAGCATCCTCCCGTGCAGCCGCGACGGGGCGGACGCCTTCACTACGGATGATCGACTGAAGCTGTTGTCGTTCACCGGGTCCGCCGAGGTGGGCTGGGCGCTCAAAGCCCGGGCCGGCAGGAAGCACGTGGTGTTGGAGTTGGGCGGCAACGCAGCCTGCATCGTGGATCGCGATGTGAACCAGGATTTTGCCGTGCAGCGAATCATCCTGGGTGCGTTCTATCAGTCCGGACAGTCGTGCATCAGTGTGCAGAGGGTGCTCATTCACGCAGACATTTACGAGCCGTTCAAACAGAAGCTGATCGCCGCGGCGCAGAAGCTCAAGGCCGGCGATCCGCTCCGTGAAGACACCTTCCTGGGTCCGCTGATCACCGAAGCCGACGCCCGGCGGGTAGAATCGTGGGTGCAGCGGGCCGTCGACCGGGGGGCGCGGGTGCTCTGCGGCGGCCGCCGAAACGGCCCGTTCCACGAGGCGACCTTCGTCGAGGCCGTGCCGGACGACGAGCCGCTTGCCTGCCACGAGGTGTTCGGCCCCGTGGCCACGGTGGAGCCGTTCACGTCGTTCGAGGCCGCGTGCCGTCGGGTGAACCGCAGCGTCTACGGGCTGCAGGCCGGCGTGTTTACTCAGAACCTGCACTCGGCGTTCTTTGCGTTCGATGAGCTGGAAGTGGGCGGCGTGGTGGTGAATGACGTGCCGTCGTTCCGCGTCGATTCGATGCCGTACGGCGGGGTTAAGGACAGCGGTCTGGGGCGCGAGGGCGTGCGTTTCGCCATTGAGCACATGACCGAGCTGCGGCTGATGGTGCTCAACCGGGTGGGGGAGACGCCGGATTGAGACCGGCTCGCGGCGCGCCGTCCGCAGGAATGAGGCACAATCGTTATGCCTGAAATGTCAAACTACCAGCGGAAGATCGTGGAGCGGTATTACGACCAGCGTGACACCATCATGCTCAACAGGCTCCAGGAACTGGTCACCGATCTCTACCTGGAAAGCTCCGATCGCAAGCGCGATCAGCTCTGGAGGCGGGTGCAGACGGCCATGACCAACCTGAACGTCCCGCCCGCCCTGGCGGAGCACATCCTCGCCCGCCGCGATCCTCAGATCCTGGCCCGCCACATTCAGGACTGGCTCAAAACGGCCGATAACCCCGGAAAGCCCTGACTGTACCCACCCCGGATTGACGCTCCACCGGCGTTCCCGGATCATTCCCGGGCTCCCGGGCGGTCGGTCCGGGCCGGATGACGCACGAATGACGGACCTGGCAACTCAGCTTCAGCCCGATCGGATGACCCCCGCGGGTCCGCCTTCATTCGCGAAGGAGCTTGAACAGGAGTTCGGTGAATGCGGCCTGGTCCGCCCGTTCCGGCGGACCGCCCACGCTCCGGGCGACCGCCTGGAATACGCCATCACCGGCGTCCTGCCGGCCCATGCGGGGCGGATGGTGGTGGAGATTGAGCGATTTGTCGGCGGGGGCTTTGCGGGCCAGGTGTACAAGGTCCGACTGCTGGAAGTCCACACCGACGAGGGACCCATCGCCGGGCTGGAGGCGGGTCGGCAATACGCCATCAAGGTCCTTCGACCACCCTCGGGCTTCGCCCGGCTGTTTCGCGATTTCCTGTACTTTCTGGCGTATCAGGGCCCGTTTGCGGCCCAGGCGAACCCGGCCGGCGTGCGTGTGGGCGTGTTGTGGCAGAAGCTGATCCGCCGGGCCGCCGGGCTGCGATTCGGCGAAGCGACGGCCGTCTGCGACACATACGCCACGTTCTACGACGAAGAACTGCACAGCTTCGGCGAGATCAACGAGTGGATCGACGGGCGGATCTGGAAGTTCGAGGTGGACGAAGACCTCTTCGGCCGGTGGGCGTTCCAGGGCGATCCGCCGGCGGACCACAATTCGCCGGAGTACGTTCACAAGAAGCTGTTTATGCGTGAGCTGGTCCGCCTGCTGCACGAAATGGGGGCCGGCGAGCTCGCGCGCCAGTACGAGTGGTGGACCTGCAAGAGTCAACCCAACGCCCTGAAGCGATTGGCCGCCGGTGCGTTCCCCAAGGCCGGCCTGACCGCGGTGGACTTCCGGGCGGGGCTGGCCCTGCTGCCGTTCGCGCCGATGAGCCCCGCCGATGTCTGGCTCATTCTGCGGGGTCTGGCCCAGGGCCGCGTTGTGCAGTTCGATCGCAGCGACCCCGCTCGGCTGGAGGAGTTCCTGGACGCGCACCGGGAGTCCTTCGCGGACCTGCAGCCGGCCATGGACGAGCTGCGGCAGGCGGAGGCGGCCCATCGCGCCTCCCTGCCCGATCTGACCCACCATCGGTTGCGGCTGCTGACGGACGGGAGCCTGCGGCGGTCCGTGAAAGACGGCATCATCACCGGCTGGCAGCACCTGGGGCGGCTGGACGAGGAACACGCGGCGCGACTGCGACGGGGCCGGGTGTTGTTCCCACTGCTGTATTGCCTTGCCTTGATCCCGTTCTTGGGCGCGACGGTTGTGAAGCTGTGGGGCTCGACCGTCCGTCGCACCCATCTGAAACGTTGCCTGACGAGCGGGCGCTATCTGTGGCGGGCCATGCGGGGCGCGCGGATCGAGACCCTGGTGATCTGGCATCGCAAGGGCCGCGGGTGCGACGCGCGGCTGCGAAAGCTCGTGCACCGGCCGGTTCGGTACTGGCTGCAGCGCATCCTGTGCGGCTGGATGCCGCCACGGTGGCATCGGTTCCTGACGGAATGGGCCTTTGCCCGCGAGTGCGTGCGCAACGCCGTGGGCTTCGTGTACCAGTTCCTGCGCGTGCCGTCGTTCCGCGAACAATGGCTGCTGGGCGAGGTGGAAGCGGGGCGGCGCGAGGGCATGCTCACGGACGCCGAGGCGGAGCACATCGCAAGCCAAATCAAGGACCCATTCATCCAGAAGTACCTGCGCTGCCTGGCCGTTCACCTGTGTACGGTCCCCATCACGCAGATCGTCATGGTCATCGCCGGGGTGGCGACGGGAGCCTACTTGTACAGGATGCACGGGCTGGACTGGGGCAAGGCCGTGGCCGCCGGCACGGCGGTGGCGATCGTCATTCAGGGATCACCGATCTCGCCCGGTTCGATTGCCCGGGGTCTGTTTGTCCTGTACCTGATGATCCGGGAGCGGGACGTCCGCAACTACTACATCGCCGCCCCCGTCTCGTTTCTGCACGTCATCGGCTACCTGGCATTTCCGCTGCAGATGGTCGCCCACGATCCAGCGCTTGCCCGGTTCCTGGCCGGCCGCTGGGCGAAGAACCTGACACACGTGGTGCCGGTCTTCGGCGAAAGCGGCGGGCTGCTGGAACACTTCGTGTTCGACCTGTTCTTCAACTTCCCGCTGACCATGAAGCGCGGTTTCAAGACCCGGCCGCTTCGCTGGGTAGTGGGCACATTTCTTACGCTGGCGGCGGTTGCCGCAACGGTCTATGGACTGTTCCTGGGCGCCTACCGTCTGACCCACCCGGTCCGGATGCTCGACGACGTGAAGGTTGTGGCCGTGACGCCCGTCACGCCCGAGGGGGCAGACGCTCCCGTCTCGTTCGACGTGCAATTCGAGACGGTGGAGGGTGCCGTGCGGTTTCCTGCGGACGCCTGGGACGTGCGGATCGAGGTCGGCGACGCGGTGGATGCCCACATCCGCGACAGCGTCTTCCGGAAGGAACGGCGGGGCGAGCAGGTCGCCCCCGCATCGCCGCCGACGTCGTCCACACCGGCGCCCGTGCCATCACCCGCTTCCGAGTGACGACACCGGCCGCCCGCGTTGACGAAGAAAGCCGGCATCCACTACACTGCCAACCCGGCCGTCCTGTCGGCCTCGGTCAATCGGCTCAACGGCAATCGGGGGGTCCTGAATCATGGCGAACTATCTGGTCACCGGCGGCGCCGGCTTCATCGGATCGCACCTCACGGCGCGGCTGGTGGAACTCGGCCACGCCGTGCGCGTCCTGGACAACTTCAGCACGGGCAAGCGGGAGAACCTGGCGGACGTGCTGAATCGCGTTGATCTGGTGGAAGGCGACCTGTGCAGCCCGGACGACTGCCGTCGGGCCTGCCAGGACATCGAGGTGGTCTTCCACGAGGGGGCGATTCCGTCCGTTCCGGTCTCGGTGGCACAGCCGCAGCGCAGCCACAATGCGAACATCAACGGGACGTTCCATCTGCTCTCGGCCGCCCGCGATGCGAAATGCCGGCGCGTGGTGTACGCCGCCAGCAGCTCCGCCTACGGAAACACCACGGTTTCGCCGAAGCACGAGGAACTTCGGCCGGTCCCCCTGAGCCCGTATGCCGTGCAGAAACTTACGGGTGAGCTCTACTGCAAGGCATTCGCCGAGTGCTTCGGGCTGCAGACGCTCTCCATCCGCTATTTCAACGTCTTCGGCCCTCGCCAGGACCCCAAGAGCCAGTACGCCGCGGCCATACCGGCCTTCGTCACCGCCATTTTGCGGGGTGAACCGCCCACGGTGTACGGAGACGGCGAGCAGACCCGCGACTTCACGTACGTGGACAACGTGGTGCATGGCAACCTGCTGGCCGCCCGGGCCGAACGAACGGACGGGCAGGTGGTGAACGTGGCCTGCGGCGAGTGCGTGAGTGTCAACCAGGTCATCGCCAGGATCAACGAACTGCTGGGCACGAACATCACACCGCGGTACGTGGAGTCGCGGCCGGGCGACGTGAAACACTCCACCGCCGACATCCGGCGGGCCGGAGAGGTTCTCGGCTTTGAGCCTCAGGTGCGGTTTGACGAGGGTCTGCGCCGGGCCATCGAGTACTACCGGTCGCTGGCCGGCTGAGCCGCGGCGATCGGCTGGGCTTCGGGCGGCGTTTCCGTCTCGAGGGCCTCGCGGATGTCGTCGGCGATGCCTCTGAATGGAGTCGCGCGGAACTCCTGTCGGATGCGCTCCGCCTGTCGCTGGGCCCGGGCTCGGTCGCCGGCATACCACAGCAGAAGCACGCTCGTGGCCTGGATATGCACGTCCTTCGACGCCGTCGCCGCACGATCCCACTCGTTCACCAGTTCGTCCAGCGTTCTCTCGTTCCACGGGACGGATTGGGGCAGCCCGCCCAGGCTTTCGATCTCTTCGGTCGTCCCGATTGCAACGCTCGATGGCCGCTCGTTCAGCGGCATGGCCGCCAGCGCCCGCAAGTCAATCTGCGCGAGGAATGGGTTGGCGCGGGGGCGGAAGATGCCCGCCGATGGCGAACCCGCTTCCGTGTCGACGTCCGGGAACAGCCGACGGACCAGGGCGACGGACGATTGCGCCTGGCCCGTTGCCAGCGCGCTGAACAGCATGCCCAGCGTGGCCTCCGCCTCGTATCCCTTCCATCGGCAGAGGGTCTCGAACTTCGTGCCGGCATTCTGGTACCGACCGGCCAGAAACGACGCCCAGGCGTCGTGGAGGCGCTTGTCAATCTCCGCGTTCAGACGCCATTCCATCAGATCCGCGAACGAACGACCCGGCGCCGTATCGTCCGGCTTCATTTCGTCCGCCGTGGGCATGTTGCGAAGGCTCCTGTTGGTGAGGCCGTCGCGGATGCGCCCGCCGCGCGTCGCGTTACGAACGGGAGCCAGAAACGCATTCTGATACAGAAGAATCTGCGGGGCCTGCACGGCCATATGCACTTGTCCCGGCCGGTAGCCCTCGCCAAACCGATGCCCTCTCGCCCGCGCCCAGGATTGACGACCTGTGTAGTCGCGGCCGATCATCGCCATCGGCCGGGCGAGGCCGTAGTTCAGAGGGTTGGCCAACGCATTGTGGATGCCCAGTTGCTGCGGTCGGAACATGTCGACGGAGGGAGGGCGATACCGACCGCCCGGCAACGCTCCTTGCCCACCGGCGCCGCCGGGAGCGAAGTTGCCGCTCGCCACGTCCCCGGCTCCCGAACCCCGATATCCCTCGGTGTACAGGCGTTGCCCCTGTGACACGCCCGTCGCGCCCACATGGCCGAATCCGGACAGGGCATTGCTGCCGCGCTGTGCCCGAGCCTGGCCGTAACTCCTTCCACCGAAGATGAATACGATCGCCAACGCCGCGATGACGATGGCGAGCCAACGGCTATCAACGGGATGCCTCATGATCGTACACTCATCAGACTGTCGGGGCACCGCCCGACGAAGCCCTTCGCCTTGGAATCCCTGTGGTGTATCGGCTGGGTACCCTGTCCGTCTCGTGCCGAAGCGGGTTCCCCTGGCCCTGGGGGCTTCCCGGAGGCACCGGATCAGAAGATCCCTCCCACCCGTATTCTACGCGCCGGCCAGCAAAAGGATCATGCCCCCAACGTAAAAAAACGCAATCGCCACGGAATCCGCGCCCAGTCCCAGAATCCGACCCCGCGGCCCGGCCGTCAGGCCCCCGATGGCCACCGCCGTCAGCAAAACGGGCAGAAGCCCCGCCAGGAGGTTGGGATCAGGATGGAACCCCGCCCCGGCCATCAGCAACGGATGGCCGCCGGCCAGTGAGGTCGCCTTGCACATGGGGACCACGAAGATATTGAACATGTTGCTGCCAAAGATGTTACCGAGGGCGAGGTCCATCTGGCCCATGCGTACGGCGGCCAGGCCCGTGACGATCTCGGGCAACGAGGTGGAAACGGCAAGGAACGCCGCCCCCACAAACGTGGCGCCCAGGGGCCGGCCCAGCAAGCCGATCGGGTGCGACGAGAGAACGTCTCCGGTTCGCGCGCTCCACCAGGCGGCCGCCACCAACATCAGTGAGGAGCCGACAATCCTTCCCAGAAGGCCCGGCGTTCGTGCCACGGGAGCCGCCGAGGGTGGGCGCGGGACCGCTGCTTGCTCCAGACGGTACGTGGTCCGAATGGCCTGCAGGTAGGTGAAGACGATCATCAGGCACACCGCGATCTCGCAGCCGCCGGCGATCCGGGGGTCCGCCTGGAACTTCTGCGACAGTGCGATTCCCGCAAGCGTCAGGGCGATCATGAAAATGCCGCGCGTGCCCGTCAGCACGTGGACGGGGTTGCGGCCGCTCAGAATGGACCCGCCGCCCACCGCAATGTTAAACCAGACGATCAGGGCGATGTTGAAGCTGCAACTGCCCAGAATGGTCGCAAACGCCAGATCCGGGGCCCCGATGGCGACGGACGTGCATGCGGTCACGACCTCGGGCAGGCTGGTGACCGTCGCCAGCAGGAGCATGCCGACCCACGCCCGTCCCAGTTCGTACTCCTCTGCGAGACGATCGGCAAGCCGGGTCAGCCGCGCCCCGGACAGAATCACGATGACCGCCGCCAGCCCCAGTTCCAGCGCCAGGGCCCACGTCGGCAGTTCAGCGGGGAACAGCAGTCTCGAAAACACGGCATCGGCTCCGATGAATGATCGCCTCGCTCACGGGAATCACCGGGTGAGGCAGACGAGCCCGCCGTTGCGGAGCCGCGCGAGCCCGGCTGCACCAGTCAATTCGCATCCTCCCGAAGGCTATGGAACCCGAACCGCCCGATCTCCTCATTGCGAGCGATGTCCGCCAGTCGGCTTCGCACGTAATCCGCATCAATGACCACTTTCCGACCCCGCCGCTCCGGCGCATCGAACGACAGGTCCTCCATCAGCTTCTCTGTGATGGTGTACAGCCGGCGGGCCCCGATGTTCTGTGCGTTGCGGTTCGCCTGGAAGGCGATGGCCGCCATCTCCTCGATCGCCCCCGAAGTGAACTCGATGCTCACGCCCTCCGTGCCCATCAGGGCCACCTGCTGCTTCGTGAGAGCGTTCTCCGGTTCCGTCAGGATGCGAACGAAGTCCTCGTTCGTCAGGTCCTGCAACTCCACTCGGATGGGGAATCGGCCCTGCAACTCCGGCATCAGGTCGTTCGGGGAAGCGGAGTGAAACGCCCCGGCCGCAATGCAAAGAATGTGGTCCGTTCGCACCGGCCCGTGCCGCGTGCTCACCGTGCAGCCCTCCACGACCGGAAGGAGGTCCCGCTGGACCCCCTGGCGGGACACGTCCGGCCCGTACCCGCCCTCGCGGCTGCAGAGCTTGTCCAGCTCGTCGATGAAAAGGATGCCGGCGCTCTCCGTGCGGGCGATGGCCATCTCCGTAACCTTCTCGCGGTCGATCAGGGATTCGCACTTCTGTTCGAAGAGAATCCGCCGGGCCTCCCGGAGCGGCAGGCGCCGCGACTGGGACCGGGAGGGAACCAGTCGGTCCAGAAAGCTCTGCAGCTCCGGGTCAAGCTGGTCCATGCCCCCGATGGTGGCGAACATCCCCACGGGCGTTGCCTTCTGCTCCACCGCCACGTCCACCATCCGGTCGTCGAACTCGCCCGCCCGCAACTGGCTCCGCAGCTTCTCACGGCTCCGCCGGCGGCGCTCGGCCGTCTCGCCGGCCACCGCCTCGTCCGACCGGTCGAAGCTGCTGGGCGGCATCAGCACGTCCAGCAGGGCCTCCTCCGTCAGACGTTCCGCCTCCGCCCGGACCACCTCCGTCTGCTCGCTGCGAACCATGTGGATGGCCCGGTCCAGCAGGTCGCGGATCATGCTCTCCACGTCCCGCCCGTGGTAGCCGACCTCCGTATACTTGGTTGCCTCCACCTTGACGAAGGGCGCATTGACCAGACCGGCCAGCCGGCGGGCGATCTCGGTCTTTCCCACCCCGGTCGGTCCGACCATGATGATATTCTTGGGGCCCACTTCGTCCCGCATCGACTCCGGGAGCTGTTGCCGGCGCCAGCGGTTGCGGATGGCGACGGCCACCGCTCGTTTGGCGTCGGCCTGCCCGACGATGTAGCGGTCCAGGGCTTCCACAATCTGGCGCGGCGTCAACTCGGTTCCCATGTTCCCCTGCTCCTCCCCGGCGCCTGGCGAATGCCCATCGCCGCCCGGCCCAGGCTTGCCCGGTCCCTGCACCGGGACCATCATGATGACGGTATAAGAAGCCGGGGCCCGTGGCAACCGACCCCGCCCCGCACGGGCGCTTCAGGCCCCTGGAAGGAGTCCGGCGTGAAACCCTCATTCCTGATCGCCCTGATCGCATCCTCTTTGGCGGGGACACTCTCGGCATGTCGCGAATCGGTTCCCAAGCCCGACCTCACGTCGTCATCGCAGCCGGCCGTGCCGAGTCTCGATGCCGCGGATGCGGAGCCCGATCCGCCACCCGCCACCCAGCCGGCCGCCCCCGCGGAACCGCCCCTCGATTCCTTTCCCGAGCCGCAGCGCGGCTGGCTGCAGATCGTCCGGCTGGCTCCGGGGGCCGAAGGCGGGTGGGCCACCGGCCGCTTCGAGACCGACCGCAACCGCGTTTGCGTGGAGACGCAGAACGTGGCGGAGTTCATGCTGGATCAGACACGCCTGGATGTTCGGTGGGATCGGCGCGTGGTTCTTCGGATCAACGACCGGCCGGCGGAGTTGATTCGCAAGCAGGACCCCCTCATTCATTTCCGGCAGTCGCCGGGGGGCGCATGGGAAGTGGTGCGTGACTGAGGGGCCGCCTCCGTCCGTTCCGCCGCGGACGTGCCCTGCCGGTCAACCGCAGGCCGGGAACGCAGACTCACACCTTCGCAGCGGCCGGCTTGGGTGTGCCCCCGGAACGTACCTGCCGGATCAGATGGTCGATCTTCTGGGCCTTGGCGCGCTGGGCCGCGGCCTTCGCTGCCGCCATCATCTCTTCGCGCGTGGGCACCGGCGGAGCGCTCTGCCGTCGCGCCACGACCGACATTCGATCCCCCTGGACGTCCGATTCCACGGCGGCCAGCACCGGAGCGGGGCCGCCCAGCGCCGGGGTCAGGACACTCGAAAGCCGCTGCTGCACCTGGGCCGTTTCGTTGACCCACTGCTGAAGAGCACCTGCCACCGCCTCCAGCCGGCGCAGCTCCTCGATCTTCTGGTTGGCCTGAAGTGACGCCTGCGACAGCCCGGCGAAGACCTTCTTCACGGCCCGGCAGACCTCGTTGAGCTGCACGGCCTGCGTCTTGGCCTCGCAGACCAGCTTCTGCGGCTCGGACAGCAGTGAGGAGAGCTCGACGCGGAGGGACTCCGTCGTTGCGGCCAGGTGCCGCACACGCAGATCCAGCGCCTCCCGCTCCTCCGTAAGCTGGACCAGCACACGGCCCTGCAGCTCAATCTCCTCTTCCCGCTCGTTGATGTGCTCGACCAGTTCGCTGGTCTTCTCGAAAAGGGCGGCCGCCACTTCGGAGCGTTCCGTCAACTGGGCGTAGGCCTCCATCGCTCCGTCCTTGATGTCCTCGAAGCGACTGGTGATCTCCACGCCCCGGGCCACCTGCTGCGTCAATTCGGACACCACGCGACGGTGTTCCTCGGACTGCTGGGCCTGGTCCGCGATGAGCCGTCGGGCGATCTCCGCCTGGTCCTGGATGCTCTGCCCGTGCTCTTGTGCCGCGTCCACCATGGCCTCGAACCGCTGCTGGGCGGCCTGAACGGCCTGCATCTGCTTGTCCAGGCCCTCCAGGCGCACGTCGATCTGGCCGCTCAGGTTGGCCATGCGGGTGTCGATCTGCTCCCGCAGGTGCGTGAGCCGTGACTCGAACTCCGTGTTGGCCGTTCGCAGCCGCGCCGCGATCTGCTCGTGTGCGTCGTGCAGTTGCCCGGAGATGTCCTCCACGACCTTGGCCACACGGGCGTCGAGATCCGTCCGCACGCCGGTCAGTCGTTCCTCGATTCGGCGTTCGGCCCGCGCCAGCTTGCCGTCGATTTCGTCGCCCAGCTCCTGAGCCCGATTGCTGAAGTGCGCGATCGCCCCGTGGGCGCGATCCTCGCACTGCCGGGCCGTTGCGTCGAGGCGGGCCTGGGTCGCATCGGACCGGGCCTGCACGTCCTGCACTCGCTGCTCCAGCCCCCGCATCGCCTCGTCGGCCGCTCCGGCGATCTCCGCCGCCTGCTGCATGAGCTGCCGGATGCTCGCTTCCCGACCTTCCGCCGCCCGCAGGTTCTCCCGGCTCTGTTCCACTTCGCCATGCACGCGCCGAAGCGTTTCGTCCAGCATATGCTGCGCGGCCTCGCCGGTCTCCTGGATGCGGCCGGCGACCGTGTCTGCCTGTGCGGCCAGATCTGATTGAATCCGGGCGGCCCGGTCCGCCTGTGTCGAGAGCTCCTGCATTCGGCGCTGGGCGCCGGCATTGGTTTCCGCCAGCGATTGCGTGATGTGGCCGGCCGCGCTGATGTGCGAAGCCAGTTGGGCCGACTTCGTGTCGGCCGCGCAGGCGTTCAGGCCCAGGTCCGTGCTGATCCGGTCCGCCTCCGCGACGCGGCCCTCGATCGCCGCCAGACGCGCGTCGAGCTTCTGCATGCTGTCCTGGAGAATTTGTCCGGCCGTGGACCGGATGGTCTCGGTCGCCTCGGCCATCCAGCTCTTCGAGGCCTGGCGCTGAGACTCGACCACCTCGGACACGGCTCGCGACGTCTCTTCCCGCGCGGTGTCGAGTTCGGCTCGGATGGCCGGCATGACGTCCGCTTCCACGGACGCCCGAACCCGGCGCAGCAACTCCCCGTGAAACGCCTCCGACTGCCCTTCCACAAGCTCCAGCCGCGCCTTGAGGATCTCCGCCGCAGCCTCCGACCGTTCAATGATCGCCCGGTTCTGCTGCTCCAGACGAGTCATCATGGCTTCGGTGGCGCGAAGCATGGCGTCTCGGTTGTTCGCAGCGGCGGTGCCGGCCTCCTGGAGCGCCTGCATCCGCTGCTCGACCATCTCGACAGACCCCGCCGTGCGGCTCTCGATCTCGTGGTTGAGTCGGGCCAGTCGCTCGTAGGCCCCTTCCCCGGCCTCCAGGCCGCTGGCCAGCAGCTTCATCTTCTCCTGCGCCACTTCCGCGATGGACTCGATCCTCTCGCCGTATTCGCCCAACCGGGCAACCGCTTCCTCGGCCCGGACCTTGGCCTCTTCGATGGAAATCAGGCCGTTCTGCACCGCCTCTCGCTGCGTGTCATAGCGATCACTGGCCGTCCGCAGCGTGCCCAGGCGGTCTTCCGCCGCCGACAGAACGGATTGGATGCGCTCTTCCAACGCGGCGGCCTTCTCGCCGGCCCCGACCGTCAATCGAGCGACGCGGTCCAACAGGGCCTCCAGCTCCGTCTGATCCAGACGAGCGGCGGCCGCCGATTCTCGCGACTCGATCTCACGCGTGGCGGTGCCCAGCCGGTGCAGGGCTCGCTCCGCCCGGGCGACCAGCTCCTCCAGCCTTTGCTCACAGGCCGCATCGACCTCCTGGGGCAGCGTGCCAGGCACAAGAGGATTGTCCGAACCCGAGCCCGCTGCCAGTGTCCTGTCGTTCGTCATGAGGCGATCCATGTCCGGTCCGTTGCATCCGCCGGGCGTACCCATCGCAGGGGCGGGCGAGATGCCGTCGAAGGTCTGAATTTCGCGAAGAATGGCGTCCGTGATGGGCACCGTGCCCGCCTCTGCCGCGTAGGACAGCGCGGACCGGCCCAGCCAGTTCGCCATACGAAGGTTCCCGCCAGCCTGCTCGCACAACAATGCGAACGCACCGAGAGTGAAAAATGTGTTCGCATCCCCACCGGTCGCCGCTACGCGGTGCCGGATGTAGTCGGCCGTCTCGGACGGGGAAAGCGGCTCCAACGCTTCGGCAAGGACGATCCGACGGCCGAGCTCGGGCAGGTCCGGATGCTGCAACTGCGTCTGACACTCCGGGCGCCCGATCAGCGCAAGCTGCAGCGCCGGCCCCTCCGACGTCCGCATCCGCGTCAGCATCTCCAACTGACCCAGGTCGTCCGCATCGAGATGCTCCACCGCATCCAGCACCACCACGTGCAGGCGCTGCTCCGGATCGTCTGATCCAATGGCTTGCCGGAGTCGGGCCGCGTGTTCGGCGACGCTCGCGTCCTCGTCAACAGGCACGTTGAACCGGGCACATACCTGCTCCATCAGCCGGCCGGCCAAGGCGCCGCCACACGGCACGTACACGCGACGATGCTCGCCGTCGAACCGATACAGCAATTGGCAGGCCAGCGTGGTCTTGCCGCTGCCGGGATCGCCCGTCAACAGAACCGCGCCTCGGTTCTCGCGCAGTCCCGTCTCCAGGGTCGACAGGACCCTCTCCCGGGCCGGCAAAGAGTAATAGGACGCTTCGTCAGACCCCTCCTGGAACGGATCGCGATCCAGTCCGATGCTGTCCCAGTCCATGTCAATTTCCCTCGTTGTCGGACCGGCCAACCCCCGGGTGCGAAAGCGGCGGTGGCTCTCCCGACCTACTACGCTGGCGCAGGTGGACCCGGCGTGGGACCTCCCTGTGTCTGGCAATATCGGAAGTCACCGGGGGAGGCTGAACTTATCGGGCAGAGATTCGCAACCGGACCGGCAGGGGCGATAACCTTCTGTCCGGAAAGCATTTGCCCGACAGGGGCGGATATCCTACGTTTCACCTGCGAGGCACCTAGACCCGGAGCCGGGGACCGGCAGCCGACGTTGACGACTGAATCAACAGAGGCATTCGCCGTGTGGCAAAGGGCGGAACCATGATAGGCCTCGTGAATGCGGTAGGCGCGCCCGAAACAGCGCGCGCAGAAGCCGCCGATCGAGTGGCTCGCCAGCGAGCCCGGGTGGAGGCCGAGAACGCCCCCATCCTGAATACAGGCGAAGCAGCGGTGTACCGTGTGCTGAGAACGGCCATCAAGGCCCTGGACGAATCGCTCAGCGACGCCGCGGCGCGGCGTGCGCCGTCCGGCGACGAATCGGACCGGTTCGACCAGGCGGAGATGGAACGCGGCACAGGAACAGCGGTGCTCGGCGGCAATCTGGACGTGCTGGCCTGAGCCGCCAGAAAAGAAGCGGGTGAACGGTTCGCCGCCGAAGCCATCGGGCGACGGCACCGGGTGCGGTACGGGTACAGCCCCGTCCGCCGCAGACGGCAGACGAACCGTTCACGTGCGGGCAGAGAGCGCGCCCGCTGGCGCGCAGGATCGACCGTGCGCCGGCGAGGGCAATCGGTTTCTCTGTTCCCGCGCAAAGTCCGATAACCGGCAACGGCGGCCACGTAGCAGGCCCCGCCCATGCGGGAGGCCCGATCGCGACCGTCGGAATCATTCGTTGTCCTCCACGTCATGCGGCGCCCGACCGGGCCTCACGCCCCGGCCGGGCGCCTGCGTTTGTGCCGTGCGTGCGGGCACGCGCCCCACGACTTTGTCGGCCCGCCATCCTGGGCAGAACCGTTCCGTTGAATTCGACACAGGCAGGCCCCAAAGGGCTGGCCCTGCCACACCCGCGCGCGTGCGAGTCAGCACAAGGCGGTTCGATCCGGTTGAGCCGTTAAAGTGAAGGAGAGCAAGGGCAGTGCGAGAACCACAAAGAGGACATCCGGCAGGACAGAGAAGAAGGCCGGGCTGGGGCTGATCCGCCACGGGCCGTGGGGGCATCCGGCGATTGGGGCCGCCAGGTTCTTCCACGCGCCCAGGCAGCGCAGGTCTGGAAACCGTCGCTCGCCCTTCGCCTCCATCCGGTTGGACGGGGGGCTTGCACGCCCGAGTTGCCAGACATGCTCGGCACACAGAAAGAGGTGCCGGCCTGGCCGGCACCCCCTGGCTGATGGATGGTTGCGGGAAAGGCTACGGACACGTTGGCAGGGTCAGGCGGTCCAACGCCGTCGTCGAGTAGCTCAGTGCCACCTGATTCGCATCGGTGGGGTTGATCTTGCCCGCATTCGCGGCAGCCGGCAGAATGACCACGTCATACCTCAAGGCCAACGCCGCCGTCGGCGTGTTGGTGTAGTTGATCGCGATCTCGTTACGGTCGGCCGGATTCACGTTCGCCCACGTAACGTTCGTGGCTTTGTTCACGTTGCCGAACGACGCGGCAAAGTAGACCCTGTCGTAGCTCGGGTCGATCGGGTTGCCGGCCAGGTCCGTAACGCCGGGGAGCACCTGCAGCACATACACGTCCCCCGGCGAGTTGTTGAGCTGACCGTTCGGGATCGCGCCGTTGGCATACGTCAACGTCACGACTTGGCCAGTGCCGTCCAGCGTGGCCGTGGCCGGGCTGCCCGGCGTGCTGTTCAGGCCGCACACCCTGAAGTTCGCCGGAATGACGGTCGCCGGCAGCAGCGGCTCGTCGAACGACAGAATCAGCATCGTCGCCGAGTGCTGCCGGAACTCGATGATGTGTCGGTTACTGGGCTGCAGACCCAACGGAATCACGATGTCAAGGTTGCCCAGCACTACGCCGTGGTTCTTCCGGCTCTTCACTTCCGTCAGTTGCGGCGGAGTGGTGTCCTCCTCGATCAGCAACAGGTAGTCCTCGGTTTCACCGTCCTCAAAGATGCCGGAACCGTCCCAGATGGTGGCCGACCCGACCGGCTGCTCGGTGATGGAGAACCGCGCCCAGACGAAGCCGGGGTTGGGACCGATCAGGAACGACGGAGGCCCCAAGGCGGAAAGCGGTCCGCTGAATCCCGGCGGCACGACGAAGTCCACCAGAACGTGTTCCATAGTGACGGTGCCGTCCGGGCACGTCGACGTACCACCCCACATGCCATTCTGATCCCAGTCGATCAGGACGTTCACATACGCCGGGGACTGGCTTGGCATGTTGTTGGTCACGAAGATGTCGACGTTGCCGCCCCAGAATGCGGGCTGGCAGACCAGACCCAGCGGAGTGCCGGCGCTGCCCGGGCAGGGCACCTCGACACCGCCCTGGAGGGTGAACGGCTCGGGCATGATGAGCCCGGCGTCGCCGTCCTGGAAGCACTCATCGTTGTCGTACGGTCCGAACATCGGGCACAGGCCGCCGTTGCCGTCAAGCTCCGGATCCCAGCCCGGGCCGAAGCGAGCCCAGCCGAGGCCGTGCTGGATGAAGCT
>Ga0334890_1000736_pt1 | contig 53888 bp, 44 predicted proteins | sample GraSluR1_MG_3_FD_207220 | JGI IMG/M metagenome (GOLD analysis project Ga0334890, IMG submission 207220) | Sludge microbial communities from methane-producing bioreactor in Wageningen University, Netherlands - Granular Sludge_31_08-R1 | ecosystem: Engineered > Bioreactor > Anaerobic >... | reverse complement strand
GATAGATGCGCTCAATATCAAAGCCCATGATGTCTGCCCGCAGTGGAACTACACTATCTATCCTCGTTCAGCTTCAGCCGCAGCACCATCTTGAGCGATGCGCGAAGTTATTTTTTTATGAACCCTTTGTTGAAACAGCGATTGGCGTTAGCCGAGACGAACCTGCCGGCGCGCCGGCGTTCTCGACTCCGCGAACTTCTGGACCAAACTCCCTGCAAAGGCGACCTCGAACCATGGAGTAACGAGTTGGCGCGCCTGTTGGCGCGTGTGGAGCGCGATCGCCGTTGGCGGGAGCGTCATCCTTTGCGGTCAGCCCTACAGGTATTAGGCGGTGTTGAGTTAGAGAATTGGCTGGAAATCAACCGCACCTCCGACAGAAAAGGGTGGCGGGGAAATGGAATGGGGGACCTGCTGCGCGTGTGGGAATGGGCGCAACGGATTGATGAAGACCCGACGAAATACGAAGGAGGCCCGGCATGAGTTTGCAATTGACATTCAAACTGGAAATGCGCTCCGACTACCACGTTGGAGCGGGGCATGGACGCGGTACCGAGCTGGATTCTGCTCTGTTGCGCGACGCTGATGGTGTACCTGTACTGCGCGGCACGATGATTAACGGTCTGCTGCGCGACAGTCTTTGGCGCTTGTTGCAGCTTCCTCCGTTGACAAAATACCAAAATTGTCCCGCGTCTGGCAAGAGCGCGGAAGACAATCCCGGCGAATATTGCGGCCAATACGCGCAGCCAGACCATATCCCAGAACTTTGCCCGGTCTGCCGTCTCTTTGGTACGCCCCGTCACCGCAAACGCTGGCGGATCGGTTCCGCCCGTCCCATAGACCGACAGGAATTTACCGGCACGGCTTATCAGCCTGAAGACTTACCTGGACAGCAGGTCGCACGAGTTCGGGTCAACCCACGCACACGGCGCGCGGCAGCGCGCCAACTGTTCTCAGAAGAGCAAGGCGGGCAACAAGATTTTGTCTTCACGGCCACCTGTCCTACGGACGGCGAGGACGCCCTCGATGACGCGGCATTGCTCGTTGCTGCGGCGCGCTTTATCCGCGAGTTGGGGCGCGCTCGCCGCCGTGGCCTCGGTGAATGTCTTATTTCCCTGGTGGAGGTAGCGGGCATTGATCTGGGAGATGATCCGCAAGCAAACCTGCTTACCCGCTTTGAGGAACATTGGCTACATAGCGAGCCAGCTCTTTTATTGAGTACGCAGAAAAAAGGATTGGAAGTGGTTCCTTTCCTTGGTGATGCAACAGAACATCCGCTGCGCTGGTGGGTTTTGGTCCGATTGCAAGAACCTCTCATTGTCGCCGAGCGCGCGGCCGCCGGCAACCGTTTCCAAAGCCGCGACGCCATTCCTGGTACTGTCTTGCGCGGAGCCTTGGCTGACCGGGTTGCACAAGCCTTTGATTTGAGCGACGACATCGTCTACACTGCATTTCTGCACCTCTTTCTGCGTGATGGGATACGTTTTCCCACTTTGTATCCGCTATCCCGTGACAAGAGCACTATCTATCCTGCCATTCCCCTACCACGCGACGCCTTTGCCTGTAAAATCTGTGCCGATCCTCCCATCGTGTGGGGAACCGTAGGGCAGGGGGCGCAATGTCCTGCTTGTCAAGGCACAACCAAGGCCGCGCGTGGGCAATTCTATCCATTGCGCGCACTCGCTCCAAAACGCTTTGATCCTGAGGAACGGGTAGAAATGCATATCCGTATTGATCCAAACACTGGACGTGTTGAAGAAGGCCAGTTGTTCGATTACGTACCGTTGGAAGCCGGCCAATACTTCGCAGGTGAATTGCGCTGTTCAGACAAAGAGACATGGCAACTATTTCAGACTTTCACCGGTTTGGCTGAGGAACAGCCTTTCGATTTGCGGTTGGGCAAAGCCACGCGTCGGGGTTATGGCAAGGTGACGCTATGGATTTCACCAATGACCGGTGAACAGCCTCCCTTCTGGAGCTTGTTGCCTTTAACAAGCAGAGTTCCCGAACAGGTAAAAGAGATTACCCTAACCTTGCTTACCGATGCCATCGTCCAGGATACTTGGGGACGCTTTGCGACCGGGTTTGAAGACGAATGGTTGCAAGAAGAACTCAAACTGCCTGTCACCATCGTTGCTGAACGCGACTTTGCCGGACGGCGAATAACCGACGGCTATAACACACAATGGCATCTGCCAACTTGGCGAGCTATGGCTTTGGAGGCCGGTTCCAGTGTGCGGCTGCGTCTAGCGCAGTCTGTAACCGCGGAAATGCAGGAACATTTACGAAAACTTGAGCAGGAAGGCATTGGCGAACGTCGCAATGAAGGCTACGGTTCCGTTGTCTTCAACCATCCCCTCTATTCAGGCTTTGCTGGCATCCAGAGAACTAGTGTCGATATCCCCCAGGTGTTAAGGTTTGCGAGTATAGAGGAATCGCATAGAGACGTGCGCACTAGCTGGCAGGACAGGCTTGACCAGTTCGCCACAGACCACCAACAGCAGTGGCGGCAACTTACCGGTGCGGGACAGCCTCTAACGGCCCTGGCGCGTTGGTTAATGCAGAACCGTGACCGGGAAATCCCTATCCTCATTGAGGAAATCACCGCATTTGGCATTGCTGACGAGAGCCTCAAATCGTTGATAAAAGCACAAGGGCATCGAGATGATGAAGACGAGTACGGCGACCGCCCGCAGGAAAATCGATTGGAGAAGATACAGGCGATTGGGCTGTGTAAGGAACTGCTGCGGAAGCTGAATGATCAGCCGCGGGGTTTCTGGCCGGAGGGTATTCGTATTATGGCGGACCAGTTCGCCGGGTTGGCCGAGATGGAGAAGGAGGTCCACTGATGATATACCGAATTGTGAAAGGTATCCTGGAGGCGCGAACTGCGGTCCACGTGGGTAGCGGCGAAGGCAGCGAAGTTGCCGATCTGCTGTTGCGGCGCGACGCGGAAGGCGATATAGTTATTCCTGGCACAGCGATTGCCGGGACGTTGCGCGCGTTACTCACCCGGTTAGCCGCCAGCTTTCAAGGTATGGAGGTGTGTCGGGCGCTCTGGCCCGAAACGGCGCGTAAACAAGTAAAGAACAAGGGCTGCGGCTGTGCCGTCTGCCGTCTGATGGGTGACGTCGAGCCAAGTGATGAAGGAGATGGAGCGACTGCTGCCTCACGGCTGATAATCTTCAACGCGCGTCTACTGGAAGGCGATCTGCCGATGTTCCGTGACAGCGTTGGGATTGACCGGCGCACGGGCGCTGCGGCGCGCCAGACGGCGGCCAAGTATGATCTTGAGGTCATCCCTGCCGAGGCGCGTTTCGAGTTGCGCATCGAGCTACGGGAACCATCCGGGGAAGGAGGATCGCTTGAAACTGACGAACAACTTCTCGCCACAGCATTGGGTGAATGGCGAGCCGGACGCTTAACCTTGGGCGGCGACGTGGGGCGCGGTCTGGGTGCGTTTACGCTGACCGATTTACGCTACTACGAGCGTGATCTGGACACGGCAGATGGCCTGATGGCCTTTCTCAGAACCAGCGAACCCTGGAAATTTGCCGAGGATGCTCTTCCAGCGCACGTCCAGGAGGTCACATCACGACTCTGGAAACGTCTGGAGGAGATCGAGATTGCGGAAACATCCAAAGTCCTCGATCAGGCGTGGAAATACATCCAGGGGAAATGTAGCGAAAAGATAGCTCCGGCGTCGATGCCGGTAACTACAGGCTGGGCAGCGTGGGAATTTACCTTGCAAGCCAAAGGCCCCTTCCTCACCCACGACACGACCACGGCGGGTCTGCGAGGTTTTGCTCACGCGCCTTTGCTAAACCAGATGGACGATTGGACGCATCCGGTATTGCCTGGATCAAGTTTGCGGGGCGTGTTGCGCAGCCACGCCGAGCGTATTGCCCGAACGCTGGCGTCGTATTGTGCGGTTACAAAAGACGACGCTGAAGGCTATTTCCTGCGTCACTGCCCGGCATGTGATCCCCTGGCCCGGCGGCCGGAAGCTACGGATCACCACACGGCCTTGGAAAGTTGTGACAGTTTACTTCACTATGAGGTAGTACATCCTGAGAATGAAGAAGTGCCTCGTGAGAATTTGTGTTTGGCCTGCCAACTCTTCGGTAGCGCCCGTAATGGAAGTCGCCTGCGGGTGGAGGATGCGCCCTTTGTTGGCGACAAACCGGTGTACAAAATGTTGGATTTTCTCGCGGTGGATCGTTTCACCGGCGGCGGTGCGGAACACCTTAAGTTCGACGCCCTGGCGCTCTGGAAACCGGCATTCAAGGTTCAACTATGGCTTGAAAACCCAGAAGATTGGGAACTAGGTTGGCTGATACTGGTGTTGCGTGATCTGGCCGCAGGCTGGCTGCGGGTGGGCTTTGGCGCAGCTAAGGGCTTTGGGGAAGTTGAGATTGCTGAAGGCATATTCCGGCGAGCAACCTTGCCCGCCGGAAAACCGCCGGAAGGGGCAGAATCGCTGTTCACCATCACAGCACTTCCGCTGGATGATGCTCGCCTACGTGCGCAGCAGCAAATGTGGCTCACTGCATTTCATGCTCAGCTGGAAAATCTTACAAACTATCGGAATTCTCCCCAAATGGAACTTCCCGCCGATAGCTACTTCGGGGCCAAGATTGCCGAACTCTACCCTCTGAATATTGAGCAACAAGGAGGTGCATTATGACCCAGCGCGAGGCGATTGATTTTGCAAAGCTGGTGGCGGAATTAGTCGAGAGCCAAACTGTGCCAGAACAAGGTTGGCCTGTAATCGTGGGAGGTGAATGTGAGTCCCAAGAGCTTTTGGGTTGGCTAGGGAAGCTCAAATTGGAAGCCCTGGACACGCGCATTTGGTGTTACGCTGATATGTGCGAGATCGGCAGCAACACACTTCCACAAAAAGATGTTGCTTTGTTAGAGCGTGCGCGACTTTTCGGCGCTGGTGGCGACCTGGATATCTGGCGCACGGGCAAGGGTTTTCGCTGGCGCTATGTGGGCTTGGCGGGTAACGCCCCTCAAGGCAAGGTATTGCCGTGGCCGGGCGATGACAATGATCCGACCTTCTGGCGCGAGCAGACGATGCTCCTTTGGGGGAACCGTCCTGAGGGCCGGAATCACTGGCACGACGACCGCGTAGCCGGTGCTGCGCTGTCTTATCCTGTAAAGGATACGCCAGAACGGGTACAAGTACGTTATCGCGAGTATACCCAGGCTGGGCGGCCTTTCGCGGTTTGGTTCACGGGATTGGAGGGATGCAATGCTTAGGGGCACAATCAAGCGATGGTTTCCAGACAAAGGAATGGGCTATATTACACCTGTAGACGGCAGCGAAGATGTGAAGTTCTATGGCGACAATTTGGCCGGGGCTTCCCCCGCGCAGATTTTCGAGGGTGCAACAGTTGAATACGAACTGCGCCGTAGAGCGCGGAAGCCGACGACTTATCGTTTCTCGCTCATAGGCGTTGCGGATTCTAAATCCAATCGAAACCTCGAGTCATACAAAAGAACCTCTGATGAATATGTGTTTCTGAACCCTTACAACTTTGTGCGCTATTTGGCCCGGCCTGATATTGATGAGAACACCACAAACGAACAGCAACTATTGTGGCGCTGCCTGCCGCCGCCTCATGACCGATATGTGGGCCTGAGCGGTCAGATTACTTGTGAAATTGAAAACGTGACGCCGCTGTTTGTTTCGGATAGCCATGCAATGCACAAAGGCGAAAAGAATCACTACGGGTATCGCTTTTTCGAGTATGATGGAAAGCTGGCTTTACCAGCTAGCAGTTTGCGGGGGATGATACGTTCGATCTTCGAAACAGTAACAAACTCATGTATGGGGGTGTTTGATGAAGGTCGCCTTGATCTTCGTGAAGGACGCTTACCTAAAGATCTTGTGCCAGCGCGGGTGCTTGAGGTAAATGAAAATGGGGCAAAGTTAGAGTTACTAGATTGCTCTGAGGGTTATCCTGGTAGTGTAAAACGTTATTGGCGTAAAGGTAGTCCTGTGGATCTTATGAAAGCAGCTTCTGTATCCGCGTATGAGGAGCGTGTGCTGGATACGCGTGAAGACCCACCAATCCCTTTTGATCCTACCCGGAATAAAATACTCCAAGGAATTCAAGACGGAGACCGCGTGGCTGCACTGATTGCTCTGCAATTGGTCAACAACAAACTGTATGAATACTTCAATGTGGTAGAAGTTGCACCTTTATCACGTCATAACAAGCTGCATGAATATAAAGGGGTTAAAAAAGTATTCGGCTATGCTCATATTACCGGGCCAAATATTGAGCGCAAACATCTTGAGCGGATATTCTTTCGTTGGGATGATAACACTTCGCCTGAACCTGCAAACTGGCAAGACTTGTCTAAGCAGGTGCGTGAGGAAGTGGATGTAAAATCTGTTCAAGAATACAATCAACACCTTGCAGAATACTGGGCGCGTAACCGTAGCCAGATTCAGAAACTAAATGATAAAGGTGATACCTGGCCGATTGATGCGGAAAGCCTCCCGCATCCAAGTACTTTTATACAAGAGGAACGTAGGTTGCGCGAAGGGGATCTGGTTTATTATATTCCACGCAGCAAGGCGGGATTTGCATTACTAAGGCCAGTGTTGCTTCCTCGCCTACCTTACAAATACTCACGCGCGGATTTGCTATCAGGGCAGAAGCATCTTGAACACTGTACTGCGCTTGATAATCTCTGTCCCGCCTGCCGCACCTTTGGTTGGGTTCATCCTGATCCACCTGAGGACAGTCCAGAGATTGTCACTGCCTACGCTGGGCGGGTGCGTTTCAGTCACGCGCATCACCTTTCCGACGAAGGTACACTCGATATCACACCGTTGGCGATCCTCTCGACGCCCAAACCTACCACGACGCAGTTCTACTTGTTTAATGAAAAAGGGGAACCTGATGCAAAAGTGGATTACAACACACCCAATGCCCAACTGCGCGGGCGCAAAGTTTACCGCCATCAGGGAGAAGCCAATCCCACGGAATATACGTATCAAGGCAAAGAACCCAGCGATCAAAACCGCACCGTGCGAAACGCGCTCAAACCAGGCGCAAAATTCGAGTTCACGGTGGACTTTGAAAATCTAATGCCTGTCGAGTTGGGCGCATTGCTGTACGCATTGGAACTTGAAGAGGGTCTCGTCCATCGCCTGGGATATGCCAAACCGCTGGGATTTGGTTCAATCAAAGTTCACGTCGCATCCTTCAAAACGTTGGATTGGGTGGCACGTTTAGCTTCAATTAAGGCTGACGCAGGTTGGCCGCAGGGTGAAACAACATTGGATATACGTCAACGTATTGACCAACTTAAAGCCAATTTCCTAACTCAAGTGCGAATCCTGTATGGCGTAGATTCGTTCGATAGCGTCCTGGCCGATTTGCGTGCTCTACTTGGTCCGCCTCCAGAAAACATTCCTATACACTACCCACGTCCTCAAGAAAACCTTGACATAGAGAATCATCCACAATTCGAGTGGTTTGTGGGCAATAAACGACGGGTGGAGAACTATCCCAAGAAGATCGAGTATCCGCCGGTTGTGTTGCCTAAAGCAGACAAAGATCGAGAAGGCTTACCTTTGATCGGTGCAGATGGAAAACCCGTATCCTGAGAAACTACCATGTCCCACCGCAGACACCGTGATCCCATCCCCATCACCCTCGTCCTGCCGCCGGAACCGCCGGCGCAGGACGAGATTGACGCCATTCTGATGGCCGCCGACGCTATCGTCGCAGAGGCGGGGCGCGCGGGGGTGGTACTCATCCTCAACGGCTCGCGCAGCAAGAAAGCGTTAGCGCAGGGATGGGACAAGCTGCCCGATTATGGTCGCCTTAGCCATCTCTCCGCCGATGCCATCGCCCGTAAAGTGGATTGGTGCATCCATCACGGCTGGATGCGCATCGAGTATGACCGCGAAATTCCGCTGCTGGTTCATTCCCCAAAAGGGTGGGAGCGTGTCAAAACCTTGTGGGTAACGCGTGTTCTCGATTGGTTTGCGTCGTGGAGCGCTGCTGGAACTCCCGAACAGGTCTGGCCTCGGCTAGAGCATGTTCACCGCGAGATCAAATTCCGGGTGCTAGACTGTATTGCGCGCGATCAGGCTGTTCAGCTCGCACCGGTATTGCGGGTCTGGTTTGTGTATGACGTGCGCGCTGTGCGACAGGCCATCAACGCTACGTTACAGCAGATGGGGTTGCAGTCATTGACGCATCCACTGCACGTCGGGGCGTCCGACGAACAAGACGGATGAGTTCAGGAGATGATGATGATATCCACTGGCATCGAAACCGTTCGGGTACGCGAAGAGCAACGTCCAGCACAGTATCCTGGCCTGATTGCTCTGGTGAGTGCGGGGACACGCACCGAGAAATCGGGCCCACAAGCAGCCGAAGTTGCCATCGAATATCACCTGGGGAAGAGCACCGATGTGCAACCGCCTGTTTTATCAGCGCCCACTGAGGGGATTCCGTCGGACTTGTATCAGCGGTTGACCACTGCGCTGTTGCCCACCGGCTATTTTGATGATGAGAATACCTTGAGGAGCCAGTTCGTTGATGCGCGCATCAGCCCCTGGCGCTATCGCCTTCCAGAGGCTACGTCGCCCCAAGACCGGTTAAGAGGAACGCTGAGTTTTTTGCACCAGCAGTTCAGCAGTAACAGCGACTATAAAGGCGGACAGAGCAATGCCCTGGTGTTGTTCCTGTACGTGCTCGGTGAGGCGATTGATCCAGGGGACCGGCGGCGTGGAGAAATCATGGCGCTGGCTGACGCATTGGCAGCAGTCTCTGCGCCCCCTTATGCACCGGGGGCGCGCTTGCGCCATTGCTGGTTGATTGGCTCCCAGGGAGGGTCGCTGCCCCAAGCCGAAGCCATCCAGGCGCATTATGCCGGTTCGGGGCTGACCATTGAAGTCAAAACGGTTTATGACGCCTTCGGCGTCCAGGAAACGTATGACCTGGTAAGACGCATTTATGAGGCGGAGATTGGCAAAGCCGGCCTGCGTACACAGGATGTGATTGCCGATTTCACCGGCGGCGTTAAAACGATGAGCACCGGGATGTTGCTGGCGTGCGCGCAAGTGGGCGCTCCTATGCAGTATATGCTTGGCGAACGCAGCGGCAAGCTCTCTGAGCCGCGCCGGATCGATTTTGTGGCTTCGGCCAAAGTTCCCCTGCCGTTTGGCGAATAGGATACCCTGTATGCACCACAGTAACCTGGAAGGTCTTCCCCTCACGCGCTTGCGGTTCGAGCTGGAGAGCCTGGAAACTATCGAAATCCCCGCTTACAAAGGCGACCTGCTGCGCATGGCGCTGCTCTGGTGGCTGAGCGAATTCTGGTGTCCCGAAGCAGACCGTTGTCGCCACGGCTGCCGGCACCCCGACGTATGCCTCTTCGGACAACTCTGTGAACCGGCAGTGGACCCCACCTGGTCGAGCGCCACTCGCCGCTTGATTGGGGATTCACCGCCACCGGCTTATACTATCTGGGATATGCGGAACCGCCACACGCACATCACTGCCGGCTCACCCTGGACTTTTGAGCTAACGTGGGTGGGAAACCTGGCAATTCACCAGGTTCCTTCGGTCGTTGCTGCAATCCAGCGCGGCGCCGAACAAGGTATGGGTCACATCCGGTGGCGCAATCAGGTACGGCGTGTCTTCGCGTGGATGCCGGGCGATACAGAACCGCGTGTTCTCGCCGACACCGAACCCTATCACGGTGCGGAAACCTTGATCTGGAAGTCCAACCAGGTGGAGGATGTTGCCTTTGGCTATCCTCAGGCCATACAGTGGGCAGAACAATGGACAACGCCGCTCCGCACGTTACGTATCGACTACCTGAGTCCCGTCAAGTTGAAAGAGCGCGGGGAGTGGGTGGAAATCCCCGAATTCAGCGCCATCGCGCGCGCCTTGACACGCCGTTTGCGCATCCTCAGCGAAGTCTATGGCGGTGGCGAGTGGCCGCACGCAGAGTACGGCCCATTGCTCGATTTGGCCGACGACGTGTGCCTGGATCATCACGAAACCCATTGGCTCGATTACGCGCGCCATTCGAAACAATCAGGCGCATACCAGGTGGAAGGCTTTGTCGGCCCGGCCTGGTACACCGCAGAGGATTTTCGTCCCTTGCTGCCGGTGCTGTGGCTGGGTCAATGGCTGCACATCGGCAAGAGTTACGTCATTGGCAGTGGGCGGTATCAACTACAAATCGGTGTGTAATACACTTGCATTGCATCGTCGGTTCTTCCTCGCGAGAAATGTGTAACCCCAACGATGCTCACCCACTTCCCGGCTGGCACACCGGGCAACGCACTGCCCGCTCCCCACGGCTATCCAGCACCACACTGGCTCCGTGACATTCGGGACAGTCGTTGCGCTCCGGCTCTCTGCCTGCTCCGCCAAACGGCGCTCGCTCGCGTAACACCACCTGCCTGAATAACCCGGCTGCACCAGTATCCCCCATCATCAACACGAACCTAACCTGCCCCTCCCCCGCACACCCTCGTCGCCTCCTCGCACACCGCCATCTCCTCCGCCGATGCATACACCACCACGATGCTTCCATCGTCCCGTCTCTGCCACCTTCCCGCCGGCACCGCCAATCCCGGCAAGCGCGCCTCGTCCGCCGGAATCACCCACGCCCGCGCATCGCCGCCAGCCTGGTAATACTCCGTCACATCATTGCCTTCCGGCACCCGCACCGGCGTCACCCGCGCCGACAACGCCGCCAACCGCGTGGCGTTCAGCGTCCCGGCCTTGTCCGCATCCAACGCCGCGAAAATGCGCGTATACGGCAACAACCGCGCCAACCACTGCGCTGGCAATGTCCGCCCTGCCCCTGCCAGGGCCACCACGTCCACCAGGTCGCTCGCCGCCTGCCACAGCAACAGCGCGTCCAGCGCCCGTGCCGCTTCACGGATGTCCGTTGGTGCGATTTCGCCGGTCGAAATTCACGGTTGCACGTAATAGAACCCCGGCACGCTGTCCTTTTCCCCAGAGACGATCATGTGCAGGTCGCCCGCCGCGTCGGTGAAGTAGGCCACAGGCGAGCCGGTGTAGCCGCGCGCGGTCAGGTAACTGGCGACAGTCTGTATCGGGCCGAGCACGCCAGCCGTTTCCGTGCGCATTTTCAACACGTCGTTGTCTTTGTAGATGTAGCGGACCAGCGGTGTGTTCGTTGCTGCGCCCACGTAAACCGGAATGCCCCAGCCGGAGGCGTTTCCCGCCACGTCAAGGAAGGTGCTCCAAACCCCATCCGCCCACACGTAACGGTAAACGCGCGAGTGGCCCGGCCACATCATATGGCGGCTTGCCATGTAGTACTTCCCATCGCCGGGGGAATAGGTCAGCAGGATCGAGGCATCGGTTTGCGGCACATCATAAACCCCGCTGACGCCTTGTCGCAAGGGGAAGCTGCCCAGTGCGGCGGCCAGACCGTAGGCCGTGCGGGGTATGGTGGGTTCCCCGGCTCCTGCGCCCTCCTGCGATTGCTGCCACCGTTGGAACCAGGCCAGCATCACACCGCCGTCGGTATCTGCCGTCAGGGTTGAATCCCAGGTGTCGTCGTCGTTGATCACCCACTGCCGTTCCGACCAGGTTTGGCCGTTCCAATAGGCATACCACGTGCGGAAGCGCCCCGCCATCGTGGTAGCGTTGATGTAGGTGAAATGGGCCTGCCGCCACACCGCGTGGACGTGGCCTGTGCCAGGCGCGACCGTCACCCTTGGGCTTGTCGGGCCGGTCGTAAGTCCGAACCGGCTTTCGAGCGTGTTATCCACCACCAGCGGCGGTGAGACGACGCCATTCTCGACAACGTGGTGGATGATCCCGTCCGCGCGATACATCAAGTGGACCAGCTGCCGCGTGTCGTCCACTGCGATCTGCGGATCGTAGCCCTCCGCGTAGCTCAGAATCTGAAGGGGTGTCCAGTTGACGCCATCTGCCGAAGTAGCGTAGAATACGAACTGCGCAAAGTGCGGGTTCAAACGCCCGGTCCACAGCGCGTGGACGCGCCCGTTGGCTTCCCGCGCCAGGGCGACTTCTCCCACTTCTTCATCATAGCCGCCGATGATGCCGGTCGGTGATGTCGATTGAATGTCGGAATCTGTTGGCTCACCGGCAGCCATGGTTGTCTCGCAGCCTAGACCCAGGGGGCAAAGCCGCAGTACAGCGTCATCCACATAAGCGCCCACCGGACGGGTTGCGGTGGCGCCCTGTGGGGATCTGAAACGCACCGCCACCCAGACTTTTTCCTGCCCTAACAGATTGCCGAACGTGGGCACATTGGCCAGATCGAGCACCAGGTCTTCCCATCCGGCGGTTTGCCCGGTACGGCACACGCCATCATAATGCGCTTGCCACATATTGTCCTCGCCCAGGTCCCAATTGGTGACCATCGCGCACACCTCGTCACCCGGCGCGAGATCGGTCCAGACCTTTACGCGGAATTCCGCCTGCGTGGTGTACTGCAAGTTGAACGGCCCGCGCATCATCGTGGATTCCGACAGTCCTGCCGGGTACTCTGCTCCGCAGGACAGCAGCGCACCGTCATCGCCATCGCCGAAGGGCCACGCACTGTATTGGCCGGAATAGGCTCCACAATCGCGCCGGCCCCATTGATAATAACGTACCGGATACGCAGAATACGAAGACCAGCGGCGCCAGAGTAACGTCTCTTGCTCGAAGTTGTCGGTGAAGGCGGTTTGCCAATAGCTGCGCGTGAGTTGCGCGCTGCTCGGGCTGAAGTTCCGCAGCGTCACCGGCAGATAGAGGTTGGCGAACCAGCCTACCGTAACCTGGAATGTGTCCTGCACGCGATCCGATCCGTAAGCGGCCTGTAATGTGACCAGCGTGCTGCCCGTCCAGACTTCGCCGCCCCAGCCCGGCTCCGGGTTGACGCGGATGATGCCATCGTTACCCAAGGTCACGCCGACGCGCGGATTGGTGTTGGCTAACAGTGTGTAGGCCAGGCTGGCGCTGGTCTGGGTGACATGGCTGGCGTAAGCATACACGCTGAAGGCCGGATCGAGGCTCAATCCCGGACGTACCAACAGATCAGGCAAGCCGCCAAAGCGCAGCGGCGCGGGGAACTGCGCGGCCCTGTAGGCGAAGGTGTGATATGCATCCACGGCCCACACGGATTCATCGGGTGCGGACAATGTCAGCCGCGAAAGCGTGTACGGGCCGTCCACGCCGCGCCCGCCGATGGCAACCCCATCGAAGACCAGTTCGAAAAAGTGGACACCCGGTTGCAGGTCTGCGACGGTCTCCGTCCAATCGATCTCGGCGCCTCCGACGTCCGCGCCGGCAGCATCGGCCAGTATGCCCTGCAGCGCAAAGGTACCGGAGCGCGCTGTCTGCACGCCCACGCGGATGACGAGGTGCTCGTACAGCCCGTCGCCGTTCGTATCCTGCCCCCAATCCGCATAGCTGCCGGTGAAAGCCAGTGCATCGCCAAGCGTGTTCCCGGTGGTGAAGGCCCAGTTGAAGTCGCCGGTGGTGGTGTACCCGCCTGTGCTGGCGATGCCGCCTTTGAGTGTGGCAATGTAGAGCGTGTCGGTCAGCAGGGCGGCAGCCGGCGCAAAGGTTGCAGTGCGCGCGGCGGCATCGTAGGTCACCGTGCCACTTACCGGCGTCCCGGTTGCGGTTGCCAACCGGAAGGTGTTCGTGGTGACCGTACTCGAGTTCAGATCGCGATCCCAATTGGCGGCCAGCACGACATTACGCGGGATGTTTGTCGTACCATCCTGAGGTGAAACCAGGATGGGGGATGGCGGAGAAGTGTCTATCTCGGTGGTGAACGTCCAGGTGTGCGCGAGAGGTAGATTGTCGCCGTTCACGCCCAGGATACCGGTGGTCAGCGTCGCCGTGTAGCGCGTGGCGTAGGCCAGAGGCACGGCGGGGGTAAACGTGGCTTCGCGGGTGGTGGTGTTGTAGGAGATCACACCGGTCACCGCGCCGAAAGGCCCGCCGTTGAGGGTGAACGTCGCGCTGTGGATGCTCGTCGGGTTCATTGGATCGCGAAAGCCGGCCTGCGGCGGCGTCCAAACGTCCGCGTTATCCGCGCCATCGGGCGGGTCAACGTAGCCGACGAGCGGCGGGTTGTCGATGGTGAAGGGGCCGGCGATGGCTGTGGCCGTGCGCAGTCCGTCGCTGGCAGCAACGCGGATGAGCGCGCCGGTGGTGTTGGGCAGCGCAATGGTTTCCAGCGTGTAAGCCGGCGTGGTGAGGTTGAGAGCGTAGGCCTCCCAGGTCGCGCCGTTGTCGGTGGAGATGTCCACTGCAAAGTAGTGCGCGCTGGCCGAGGTCTGCCAGGTGAGCGTCTGCGGGCCGCGCCAGACGCCGGACGGCGCTTGAATCGTCACGGTGGGCGGGTCGGCAGCGGGGGTGATTTCGGCCAGCACGGTGGCATCGGCGCTGCGGCGGATTTGCACTTTTGCCGTAGCGGTGGGGTAGGGCGCGGCGAAGGTGAAAGTCGCCGGGCCGTCGTCCGCCGTCAGCGCCGCTCCGGCATAGCGCAGCGTGGTGTTGACGGTGAAGGATTGGGTGTAGCCCACAATCTCCTGCTGCGCCGCATCGAGGAAGACGAGTTCGTACGGGCCGGGCAGCGGCGGAACGTAGTCGCCCGCATCTATCTGATACCACGGCAACAGCGTCACCGCGCCGGTGGTGGGGCTGATGACGCCGTCCACCAGCAACAAAGGATCGGCCGATTGCGCGAAGGTGGGCTGCGTGAGTTGTTGCGCCTGCGCGTTGTAGTGATCCATAATCCATTGCTGAATCACGACATAGTGCTGGCCGGTGATCCACAAGGCGACGTCACCGATCTCTTCCGGCATCGCCGTCATAAAATCGGTGTAACCCTGTTCGGCATTTTTGACGCTGCGCTCGATGACATCGAAGCCGCTTCCGCTGGGGCCTTCGTAGTGCGCGTCAATGTGCGCCAGATGACCCACTTCGTGTGCGGTCACATAGCGTTTGCCGGCGTTATCACTATCATTGCGCACCAGTGCGCCTGTGGGCGCCGATTCGCGCTGCGTGTTGCCGGGGGTGTTGAGCCAGTCTTTGTGCACTAATCCCACCATCGCCCAGCAGCCTGGGGTACGCACGCACAGGGCGTGCATCTCACGCAGCAGGTAGAGTTCCTCCGAGTAGTAGGGCGCCCACGGTCTCACCGTCCAATCGACGAGCAAGCCGGTGGTGGTAGGGGTGTAATAGGCCATCGCGCTGGGCGCGTTGGGCCACTTCACGTCGGGGACGGGGTACAGCGCGCGCATCCCACGCAGGTTGTAGCGGATCAGCGTGCTCAGGTCGACCGTGCCGGTCTTGCCATAGTCCGGTCCCACGCCGACGGCGCGCATATAGATGGGGAAAACGTTTTCCGCTGCCGACATGGTGCTGGCATACCCTCTAAAGGGATGATTTCTCCCCTGGCTGTCCTTCACCCACACGGCAAACTCGAAATTGTAAACACCGGTCTCTCGTGGTGTGAACCCGAAATAGTTGAAACTGTCCAGCAAGAGACGCTTTTCGCGCAGGTCATAGCTCTCTTCTTTGAACGTGAACTCGCGGTATTCGCGCTTGTGACGTACCGTGTCGGCGGTCAAAGCGGGCCGCCATTGAACGCCGTCACTCCACCGGGCTTGGTTCCACACTGTGTCGCCAGGAGCCAGCCACGTCAGGGTGACATCCTCCACCATCATATCAGGCGCGACGCTCTTCCAGAAAACGCCTTCAGGCGCGTCCCAGTGGATAAAGGCGCGCAGCACGGTGGGTTTGTGGGCCACGAGCGCCATGCCTTCCAGTACCTGCACCGGCTTGACCGTGACCTGGAGGTCGGGCAGCGTCCAGAAAACCCAGAGTTTGCCCTCTTCCAATGGGCCGCCGCTGAGGTCTTGTACCCACGCTTCATGGCTGTGCGCCGAGGCGTCGTTTTCGCCCCACACCTGCGCGATGTATTGGACGCCCGGCAGGAGCGCCGTTGTGGGGACGAAAGCGTACTCCGCATCGGAAAGGCGTTTGACGTCGCCGGCGGCGTAGACCTTGTTCACGTTCTCGTCGAAGTAATAGACCTGGAAGGTGTCTGCGTTGACGGTGGTGGCGGAGACCGGGGTGGTGAACCTGACGCGAATTTCCGAATTGGCGCTCTGCTCGGGCCAGACGTTGCGCGTGTCGGGCGCGGGCGAGACGCTCCTGACGCCTAGTTTGGTCCCCGCGCGCAGTTGCACGGTGTGAATTTCGACGCAGGTGCAGGCTCCATCCTCGAGCAGTTCCGTGGGGCAGAAATCGTGCTGGCGCAGCCAGACTTTGTTCTGTCCATCGATGAGTTCGCTTACATCGAAGGGGATGCTGACGCTGCTGCGGCCCGCCGTCGGCCAGGTTTCTGGATTGATCACGGGGCCGTTAAACGTGCCAATGCCGCGCCATTCATCGGGTGGAGCGCCGTTCAAGGCCACGGTCCAGGTGGGGTCACTGTATCCGAGTGGATCGTAGACGCCCTGATTGTAGGTCAGGATTAGACTGGCGTCACTAAATGCCGTTGGATCGTACGTGCCCAGGTCAAAGGGATAGGCGATGCGTGAGTAAGGGACACACCAGGCCCAGGGCCTCCAGTCCACCGTCCACAGGGTATACCCTTCCGCGTCGGTGGTCACTGTGGTGGGTGGTAGCGCCGTTTCCGGCGCAGATTGGACCGGTGAGCCGGCAGCCTTCGTTTCTGATGACGACAGTAGCACACCGGCGACAACACTCAATATCAGTAGTAACCATAAGCGTTTAAAAATTCGATTGTATGTCATACTCCACCTCCCACAGTATTATTAGACCGTTTACTCTGCCACACCTGGTTCCCTCCGACTCTGGGGAGACCGGCTATCTGAGGTCTACCTACCTCTAGGCGCGAGTATAGTAGAGATTTGGTTAGTGGCAACTTGGCACGGCGACAGGATTCCATAATTCCACACTCACCGCTATCATCACTCGCGTCGACAGCTGAAGGGTTCCAATGTCAATCTCTGCTACAGGACCTCTACTCACAAAACCGCTAACGTCTTCCGGCACAATGAAGATGAAACGTCGGCGCAAGGAGGCATGGTAGCGGAATGGGATCGTGCAGGTGTTTGTACAACACCGCCAGTGGTGTGTCGGCGGCGCAGAGCACGCGCCTGGACAACATCTCGTACAGCACGCTGCCAAGTGAATACAGATCGCTGGCCGGGCCAAGTTGTTCCTCCGACTACTAACAAGCCCCTCCCCCGCACACCCACGTCGCCTCCCTGCACACCGCCATCTCCTCCGCCGACGCATACACCACCACAATACTCCCATCGTCCATCCTCTGCCATCTCCCCGCCGGCACCGTCAATCCCGGCAGCCTGGCCTTGTGCGGCGGAATCACCACCCGCAGCGGAAACCGTGTGTCGACGCCGGTCACCGCCAGCACCCACGCGCGCACATCACCACCGGCCTGGTGATACTCCGTCACATCATTGCCCTCCGGCACGCGCACCGCTGTCACCCGCGCCGACAACGCCGCCATGCGCGTGGCGTTCAGCGTTCCGGCCTTGTCTGCGTCCAATTTTGCCTATTGACATTCAAGTGAAGTTGTGCTACAATCAAAGCGGTTTGACAAAGCGCTTTGATGATTGACGACATAAGGAAAAACACGATGCCCACGATGCAAGATGTTGCGAATAAAGCTCAAGTCTCCCTAAGCACGGTCTCCCATGCATTAAGCGGCAAGCGGCCAATCTCGGAAGAGACCCGGCAAAGGATCCTGCAGGCCATTGAGGAATTGGAGTATCGCCCCAATGAATTAGCGCGTCGGCTGGCGAATCGAGAGACGAGAATTTTGGGGCTGTTTTTCCCCCGCTTCCGGTCAGGATTATCGGGAATGCAGCTTGAGTTTGTTTCTGCTGCCATCGACGCCGCTGAAAACCATGACTACGCCATTTTGCTGTGGCGCTCCCCCAAAGATGTGGACACGCTCATCGATCTGACACAACAAGGGTTGGTGGATGGCGTCATTTTTATGGAAGTTCGTCTCAAAGACGAGCGTATGGTGCGTTTGCGCGAGTCCGGCTTCCCATTTTGTATGATTGGACGCACACACGACAATACGGGTATCGGTTTCGTTGATCTCGACCATGCCAGGGCCATTGAGGATGCATTTCAATACCTGGTTGAGCACGGTCATTCCCAAATTGCCTACATTGACTATCCCCAAGAGTTAGCCGAAGCAGGCTATGGTCCGGCAGCGTTTTGTAATGAGGGGTATCAGCGTGTATTGCGCCGCTACAACCTACCTACAATCACCGAGTATTGCGAAACGACGACGCAAGATGCCTACCGGCTGCTAACGCAGATATTGACGGAGCATCCCGATTTGACTGCGCTGGTCACATCCAATGAGATTGGATTGCCGGGGATGTATCAGGCGATTCACGATGCCGGGAAACGTATTCCCGATGATTTTTCTGTCGTTGCCCTGGCCTCTCCTCAGCGGGCCGAACAGCTTATGCCCGCCGTCACCACGCTGGATTTCCCGACCGAGGAAATGGGCAAATCAGGCGTCGAAATCTTGATCACGGCCTTGCATCAGAAAAACATTCCCCCAACTCAAAAACTGCTCAGAGGAAGCCTGACTATTCGGCAAAGCTCTGGGTGCTCGCCGGGCTTTACGTAGCCAACCACTTGATGTTCATTAAAAGTTGAGGAGGCGCCTATACAAGAAAAAGATACACGTTGAGTCCTCAAATTTCATCGGTCCGAATCTGTCAAGCATAAAACATATATGATAAGGAGAGATTTCGATGAAGCGTCACCCGATCTATTTTGTATTGGTGGTTTTGTTGGTGGTGTCCGGTATGCTCGCGGGTTGTGGGACACGCGCAACGCCGGCCCCACAAACTCCAGCAGCTACACAACCAGATGCTAAACAACCGGATGCGGCGGAAGCCGTGACGGTGGAATTCTGGACATTCCCCGATTGGGGCGTAGGCGATGCTGGCGACCTGTTCAAGACCTTCGTGGCCGAGTTCGAGGCCGCCAATCCGGACATCAAGGTGAAATTCGTGCCCAAGGCCGACCTGGAACAGGCCATTATCGCCGGGGCCGGTTCTGGGGTGTACCCCGATGCGTTCACCGTGGCCTTCAACCAGGGCGACACCTTCCTCAAGACGGGTATCGTCGCGGACGTCGCGCCGTACTACAACGCGATGCCGGCCGATTTCAAAAAGCAGTTCAACCCCGGCTGGATGCAGGCGCTCTCCCCCGACGGGCGCGTGTGGGGCTTGCCGTTCACGGCTTACGCGCAGGTGCTCTACCGCAACACCAACGTTTTGCGCGACGCCGGCATCGACCCGGCAGCGGGGATCAAGGACTGGGAGGACTGGCTGGCGCAGATGGCGCAGATCGACGCGGCCGGCTACAGTGCAATCGGCGATCTGACCACCGACGGGTGGTTCGTGATGGGCTTCGTGGGCGGCGCAGGCGGCAAGAACGGCGTGGCGAACGGCGAGACCACCGTTTCCGCCGATGCGCTGACGCAGGCGTTGACCTTCTTCCAGCAAATGCAGCCCTACGCCTCGGACATCGGCAACGGCGACCAGGCGGCGGTGGATATGTTCACCTCCGACGAAATGGCGTTCCACATCATGGGGCCGTGGGCCAATCCCGGCTTCCAGGACGCGCAGAAAGCGAATCCCGCTTTCGAGTACGACTACGTGTTGATCCCCGGCGCGACGGCGTCGCAGTTCGGCGGCACTAACGGCGGCGAGTGGATCGGCGTGACCCAAGGCCCGCGCGCCGAAGCCGCCTTCAAGTGGGCGGCCTTCCTGGCGGATGCCGCACAGACGCGCCGCTTCGCAGCTATCCTCGGCCGCACCGTGCTCAACGACGTGGCGATGGCGGACCCGGAAGTGCAGAAGAACGACCTCAACGTACTGACCGCCAAGGCGACCAACTACGGCTTCGCCGACGCCGCGTACTTCACTTTCTGGCCGTTGGATGCGCGCGTGCCCTTCAAGACTGCCGCCGAGGCCGTGTCCTTCGATGGCGAGAGTCCGGCCGCGGCCGCCCAGGCCGCCATCGCGGAACTGAATCAAGTGCTGGCAGGACAATAATATCCTCTTCAGGCGCAACGCACACAAGTGCGTTGCGCCTTTGCAAAACCTTTGTTGCGGCAGGGCAGGTGGAACATGAAAAATCTTTCCGATAGCAAGGTGGCGCTATTTCTAAGCCGGTATGCGAAGCATTATGTGCTGTTGCTGCCTTTCTTCATCCTCTTCGCCGCTTTTTACCTTTATCCCCTGATCTACAGCATCGTGATCAGCCTGACAAAGTGGGATGGCATTCGCCCGCCGGAGTTCATCGATATCCAGAATTACACGCGCATCGTGGGTACGCCTAGATTTTCGACCAGTATGACGAATTTAGGGCGTTTTGTATTGATTGTCGTGCCGGTAGGCGTGACGCTGGCGCTGCTGTTGGCGCTGTTGGTAGATCGTTTTACGCCGCGCTGGCAAAAATTCTTCCGGGGTATGTATTTCTTTCCTGTCATTATTCCGATGTTCTTGTCCGCCGCCATTTTTCGCTACTTGCTCACGCCGAGAGTGGGTATGATTCCGATTGCGTTGGAAGTGTTGGGCATAGGCGGCATCAACTGGCTAAACGATCCCACTTATATGGTACCGGCGGTTGCTCTGGTTGATATGTGGCGTGCTATTGGGTTCAATTTCTTGCTGCTCTTTGCTGGAATCAAGGCTATCCCGTTAGAATACTTTGAAGCGGCCCAGGTAGATGGCGCCAGCCGTTTTCAACAAATCATCCATATCACGATCCCGCAACTGGAACCGGTATTGTTCCTGGTGGTGGTCAATGGGTTTATCGGGGCATTACAAACCTTCGACATTCCCTGGTTATTGAGCCTGTCCACGTTTGTGAATTATGGCGGACGGCGTAATGGGATGCTTTTCCCAGTCATGGAGATCTATATCTCCGCCTGGGGACGGCAAGATTTCGGCGGCGCGTCGGCCTTTGCAGTCATTTTGTTGGCGATTACGCTGGTGATTACGGCTATCCAATTTGCCTGGCGCAGCAAGCGGCTAGCGGACTAAGGAGGACGGACATGACATCATCCACTCGTGCACGAATTTCGTGGCGTTCGCGTCAATGGTTCAGCCTTGCTGTCCGCTGGTTGCTGGCGATCTTTTGGGTCATCGTGGCCGTTTTTCCGCTCTGGTACACGTTTAGCGTCGTCTTTTCACCGCCCGGTGTGCCGGTGACCCGGCAGTTCTTCCCCAGTTCGTTCAACGCCGGTATGCAAAAGGTGGGCGCGGTACTCACCCAAACTAACTTGAACATCGTCACAGCGAGCGGCGTGACTTTCTTATATGCAGCGTTACAGGTGGCCGGGATGGTTTTTGTTACGTCGTTGGCGGCCTTTGAATTCGCCTTGTTTGATTTTCCCGGCAAGAATGTCCTGTTTATGCTGGCGCTTTCTTCTTTGATGATGCCCGCCGCCGTCACGCTGATCCCGCTTTTTCAGATTGCGATCAAACTCAGTTGGTTGAACACGCTGCAAGGCCTGGCCGTGCCCGGCATGGCTTCGGCTCTGGCGCTGTTTATCTTCCGGCAGTTTATGGAGGGGCTGCCACGCGAGTTGATTGACGCCGGCTCGATTGATGGCGCATCGCATTTCGGCATCTACCGCCGGATCATCATGCCGCTCTCTGGCAACGCCGTGCTTACCGTAGCGGTGTGGGCATTCGTGAACGCCTGGGCCAACTATATCTGGCCGCTCGTGATTCTGACGGATCCCACCATGTACACCGTCAGCCTGGTTGCCGCCGCGCAGGTGGGGCAGCGCAGTTGGACGACGGTAGATTTTGCGATGGCGACCTATCTCATTTCGGCGATTCCGCCCATCGTCATTTACGTCTTCCTCCAACGGTACATCATTCAGGGCTTCTCGACAACCGGCTTGAAGGGCTGAACGCCGGTTATTAGAAGACACAAAACGCTTAACAACTTTCACAAACGCGAGGTAATCAAAAAAAATGTATCAGCCAACCCTTGATCCCAATTGGTGCATTATCGAAGACAAGTTCGACATCGCCAAAAATCGCCATTATGAGTCGGTTTTTTCACTCGGCACCGGCTTTATGACCACACGCGCCAGCATCGAAGAAGGTCTCGCCAATGATGATCAGGCGGTGGAATACGAGCGCCGCATGGACAACACCACACTCGAAAAGTCGCGCGCGGCGAAGAGTCGCTGGGGCACATTTATGCCGGTTATCCAGGCTAACCATCCCACCTTGCGCACCGGCATCGTCAACCTGCCCTATTATCTGGGACTGATCATTCACGTGGACGGCGAAAAGTTGGACGTGGAGCAAAGCGCCATCCGCGAGTATCGCCGCTGGCTTGATTTGCGCACGGGGACGCTCTATCGCCGCGTGCTGTGGGAAACGCGCAGCGGCAAACCGGTAGAGATCGTCTGGCGACGCTATATGAATCCGGCGCACCGCTTCGCCTGCGTCCAGGATGTGACCATCACACCTGCTCAGGCGGCCAGCGTGACGGTGGAGAGTTACGTAGACAACAACGTGCGCACGAACGGCTACGACAAATTTGCCCATTTTGCGGTGGGAGCGCGAGGCGATCTGCTGCACTCGGCTGTTACCACCAACCGTGAAAATCACATCGTCACCGCCAGCCAGTGTTTTTACAGTCTCCCGGTCACACAGGAAATCGCCGCCGCCGAACGCCGCATCACCGCCAGCGCGTCGTTCCACCTGGAGGCTGGGCAAACGCTCCACGCGCGCAAAATCTCCTTCACCGCGGCCGATGCCTATTTTCCCGCCGAGCAATTGCTCGCCATCGCACAGGCGCAGATTCAGGAGCAGGGAGACGTGGAGGCGGAAACACTCCATCGAAACCACGCGACGGTCTGGGCGGAACTCTGGCGCGCCTCCGACATCGAGATTCAGGCGGACGATCCGCCCGGATATAACAGCCAGCTTGCCATCCGCGCCGCCATTTTCCACCTGCTCAAGGCCAAAGGATTGGAAGATCGCGCGCTGTTGTGTCCAAAAGGCAGCACCACAGAGATGTACTACGGCTCCGTTTTCTGGGATTATGAAATCTTTATGTTGCCCTTCTTTCTCTACACCCACCCGGAAATCGGGCGCACCGCCCCGCTTTTCCGCTATCGCGGGCTGGAAGCTGCCCGCCAATTGGCGCGCGCTTACGGGTACGGCGGCGCCAAATACCCCTGGCAATCGGATTGTTTCGGGGAGGAGACGTGTGTTCCCTGGCAATACGCCGATCATCAGGTGCATATCGCGGCGGATGTCGTGTTGGGCATCTGGCATTATGTGTGCGCGACGGGCGACCGGGATTTCCTGTATGAAAAGGGCGCCGAGGTGATGTTCGAGACGGCCCGCTACTGGGTCGAGCGGGCAGATAGCTTGCCGGGCCGCCCCGGATTGCACCTTCTGGGTGTGATGGGGCCAGATGAATACAAACCCATCACCAACAACAATGCGTACACGAATTTCGTGGCCCGGATGAATCTGGAATTGGCCGCGCAAGTCGCCGCGGACATGCAAAAGCACGCGCCCGCGCTCTACGAGCAGGTGTGCGCCAAAATCGGCCTGGAACAGGCCGAACTGGAGACCTTCGCGCGCGTCGCCCGGCAAATCTGCCTGCCCCAGGATGAGGCGCGCCACATCATCTGGCAATGCGACGATTTCGACACCGCTTTTGCCGAAATCGATATCAACAGCTTGTGGGAAGACCGCACGCGACTCTTCGGCTTCTACGTCTCACAGGAGAAACGTTACCGCTCCAAAGTCATCAAGCAGGCTGACGTGCTGGCGCTGATGGGGGTCTTCCCGGATCGTTTTACCGCAGAACAAAAGGCGGCCTCTTTCCGTTACTACGAACCGTTCACCATCCACGACTCATCCAACTCGATGACCCACCGGCAGATGGTGGCGGCGGATCTGGGCTGGGCGGAGGTGGCATACGAATCGTGGCTACGCGCCATCGATATCGACTTCGGCCGGTTGCCGCGCGCCAACGATGGCCTGCACTACGCCAATGTGGGTGGCATGTGGCAACAGATCGTTTTTGGTTTCGGCGGGCTTGGCAGCGCGCTGAACCAAGCCGCGTGGTTGCCCCACAACCGCTTGACATTCAAGCCCTGTTTGCCCGCGCAGATTCGCCGCATCACCTTTCCGCTGATCTGGCGAGGCCAGTCGATGCGCGTGACCGTGACTGCCGAGGCCGTGCAGGTGGAAAACTTGAGCGCGCGCGACCTGGAATTTCACGCCGACGGGCAGAAATACCTGGCAACGTCTGGGCAAAGCGTAACGGCAACCCTGCAATGAGCCACACGGAACCGCAACCTCACGATCTCCTTTTCATTGGGCACCTGGCAATAGATGAGATCCATCACTTTGGAGGGGAAATCTCGGTGGGGGTAGGCAGCGCCGTGCTGTGCGGCGCGCTGGCGGCGGCGCGGGTGGGCGCCCGTGTGGCCGTGATCACGCGCATGGCTTTGCAAGATGAGGACAAAATCGCAGTCCTGCGCGCCGCAGGAGTGTCCGTTACCATTATTCCGGCGCCGGCGACGACTTATATCCAGGTCATCCACCCCGCAACAAATGTAGACGTGCGCCGGCTCGTCCAGGTTCACAACGCCGGACGTTTCCAACCGGCAGAGCTAGACCGGCGCAAGCTGGACGCCCTCTCACCCCAGATCGTCCACCTGGCGGGCATCACGGACCAGGAATTCGATTTGCCTTTGTTGCGGGCGCTCAAAACGTGGGGCTTCCGGCTTTCGACGGATATGCAGAGTTTCGTGCGCCAGGTGGACCCACGTACGGGAGAAATCGCCTTCCGTGATGTAGCCGAGAAGCGCGCCATTGTGAGCCTGCTGGATTACGTTAAACTGGATGTGGTGGAGGCCGAAATCCTGACCGGAACGCGCGATCTCGAACGGGCGGCCCGGCAGTTGGCGTCATGGGGTGCGGGAGAAGTGGTGATCACTCAAGCGGAAGGCGTGCTCGCCCTGGCGGAAGGGACGGCGTATTTCAGCCCTTTCACCAACCGCAGCGTCATTGGGCGCACCGGCCGGGGCGACACGACCTTCGGAGCTTATCTGGCTTGGCGGCTAGACCATCCGGTCGCAGAAGCGCTCGATTTCGCGGCTGCGCTGGTTTCCATCAAGATGGAAAGCGCCGGGCCATTCAACGGGACTCTGGATGATGTGTTGGCGCGCCTGTACGTAAGACGTTGATTTGTCAAGCATCAGCGTTCTGTGTCCGGCAGCGTCAAGAACGGCGAGTAGCAGAATGAAAGCCAATTGGGTATCCTGTCCAATGAGCGGGTCATGGATGGATGCCTGGGATTTAGGATTTAGATTCTCGTCACCAACATCTGGACATAGTCGGCGTAGGTCGCGCCGCTGTGCAGTTCGATCAGGTAGCCCAGTACATCGTAGCCGAGATTGAAATACTGGAAGCGCGTCCCCACCGGCGCGGTCAGGGTGGCCTGCTCCAGTGGGCGGACGGCTTCTTCAAGTGAAGCGTCATCGGACAGGATGACCGGATAGCCGGAGCCAGATAAACCGCTGGTGTGCTGGAGCAAGTGCCGGATGGTGATTTGGGCCGAAGCCTGCTCATCGGCAACCCGGAACCAGGGGATGTAAGTCTGCACCGAAGCGTCCAGGTTCAGTTTCCCGGCCTCCGCCAGTTGGTCGATGGCCAGGGCTGTGAAGGATTTGCTCTGCGAGCCAATGACCATGCGGGTTTGGGCAGTCATGGCGTGGCCAGACCCGGCTGTGCCATAGCCTTACAGATAGGTGATGTGATCGCCCTCGATGACCGCCACCGTAACGCCGGGCAATCCGTGTTTTTGCATCTGGGCGGCGATGACGCCGTCCAATTCTTGAAAGTCGGCGGTCTTGACCGGGGTGGCCTGGGCTTTCATAGACACCCATGCCAGGACAGCCAACCCGCAGACTGCTATGAGCGCGAAGCGCCAACCGGGTTTGATAAAAGTTTTCAGATGCATGAACTTCCAACTGGCAGACAGTTTCATTTCTAATCTAACCTCCAGATTCAACGGAAATAGACAAGACCGTACAACCCAGGTTATGCAAACAACGGATCAGGCCCAGCAGCCCGGCCTGATCGGTGCGCAGGTTGGTCAGAGTGGCGGCGTCTTCCTGCATGGTCAGGGTGAAGCCGGCCGGACAATAGCTGCGCAGAAAATCCGCATCCGGCATACCAGAAATGATCGTAACTGTGTGTCAAACCAAATGATAATGTTACCGAAGGGCTACGGTTGAATCAAATGATAACACGGTAGGGACTTTTTTGCTTTCAAGCCGTGGCGCTTGCCCGGTTGCGCGTTATCCTGGCGGATCTGGATAAGTGGCGGACGCTGCACCTGCTGCGGGAAAAGTCTATCGCATAGAGGGGAGGAGTGTTGGGGTGCAAAAAACCGGTGCTGAGAATCAACACCGGTTTTTTTCCATCTATACCGCCAACAACATAAGTCGCCAGACAACCGTAGCTTGTCGGAATTGATTGTCGCGTGGGTCTATTTCCCGTGGGGGCACTTTTTCAGACACAAGAACCAATCGAGACACTCGTAATCTTCGCCGGCCGCTTCCACTCTATCTTTGGCGGCGCCACAAGAACCAGGCGGTGGAATGATTACGTCATCGCCGATTTCCCAATTTGCGGGCGTCGCAATTTTGTACTCGTCAGAATGTTGCATCGCGATGAGAAGACGCTTGATCTCCTGCATATTCCGCCCATTCGAGAGTGGGTAATACAGGATGGCGCGGACGATGCCTTGTGGATCGACGATGAAAACGGCGCGTACTGCCTGCGTGGTACTGGCGGCCGGTTGGAGCATACCAAACGCCTTCGATACTTCCATCGTCAGATCGCTGATCACCGGGAACGTAATCTCAAGACCTTTCATCCCCTTGTATTCAATTTTCTCCTTGATCGTCCGCAGCCACGCAATGTGGCTATAGGTGCTGTCGATGGACAGGCCCAAAAGCTCACAGTTGAGGGCTTTGAACTCATCCGCCATACTGGCAAACGTCATAAACTCAGTGGTGCATACCGGGGTGAAATCTGCCGGGTGAGAGAAAAAGACAACCCACTTGCCCTTGTAGTCTTGCGGGAAGTGGATGATGCCTTGAGTAGTTTCAGCCACAAACTCCGGTGCTTTCTCGCCGATCAACGGCATACGGTTTCTTTCTTCACACATCTGACTGTCTCCTTTTGCTATTATTTGTTTGAATAATGTAACGATGTTTCAGGCTGCCTCTCGCCTTTTGTGTTCTTAATGAAGTCGATAGTATCAAAAAGAACACCGCGATTCAAAAAACTCTGTTTACACTTGAGAAGGTTCTATACGATGGAAGTCTTACATTGCGCTTGATTGACTTTAGAAACGTATGTCCCAGAACTTTGTATGTTTTATGAAAGCACTATCCTCGCTGAGAGAATAAAGCTCATTTGCGAATTGTGACTAACACCCTTTGATGTGGCTGTAGACCTGGTCGATGCTCAGGCCAATCAACTCGGTGTTGAGTTCGTGGAACTGCGGGTAGAGCTGCTGGAATGCGTAGAACTCCGTGGTGCAAACCGGCGTAAAGTCCGCCGGGTGGCTGAAGAGAATGAACCCCTTGCCTTTCATTGCTTCGGGCAGGTTCATCTCGCCGTGGGTGGTTTTCACCGTCATTTCCGGGAATTTATCGCCAATCAGGGGCATACTCGTGCCTTCCATCTGTGTTACCTCCGTTGTGATTCTAGATACTAATTTTGGGACTGGGATATTGTGCTACAAAGCGAATGGTTAGTTCACCGCTGAAGCTGAAAGAGTATTTTGGCACGGTGGGCAGATGCCGTAGAAGTCGAAGCGGTGGCCGGTGATGCGGTAGCCGGTCCGTGCAGTCAATTCCTCGGTCAGGTCGGGTGCGGTGACGTCCGGGGCGTCACTGATACGATGGCACTGCGTGCATATCAAGTGGATGTGTGGGGTGGGGTTGCTGGCGTCGTAGTGCGTGTCGCCATCGCTGAAGCTGATTTCGTTCACTTCGCCCATATCTTTCAACAGGCTCAGGGTTTTGTAGACTGTCGCCAGGCTAGTGGTGGGGAAGCGCTTCAGAAGGCGCTCGTAGAGTTGCGCCGCGCTTGGATGGTCATCGCTTTCGATGAGCATCTCCAGCAACGCAATCCGCTGCGGGGTGATACGACAATCCCCCGCGCGTAGTTTGGCAATCAGTGTTTCAAGCCGGTCGTCCATTTGTTTACTCATCAATTTCTCTTATTGAGAATTATTATCTATAAAGAATCATAGACGATAACGGTATTCTTGTCAATAGGGAAAAAATAGCGGCTTGATGTGTTCACATCAAGCCGCGACTGACAGCAGAGCGAGGGGGCTGCACTCAAACCATTGCCTGATTACCGATTACCAATCGCCCTATGCTTTTCCCGCGACGTTCATATTCTCCAACAGAACATACGGTGCGTTGAAGTTGCTGTAAATCCAATCATTTTCGCGGCTGATGGCGGCGATGGTTTGCAGCACATCGTAGACGTTGCCTGCGATGGACACATCCTTGACGCGCCCCACAATTTCGCCTTTCTCGATTTTGAAACCCAGGGCGATGGGGTTGGAAAACGCGCCGGAGAGCACGTTGCCCTGTCCCAGGCCGAGCACCTCTTGGACCAACAGCCCCTCATCAATTCCGGCGATCATGTCGGCCAGTGGGGTTTCGCCGGGCGCGAAGATGAGGTTGGTGGGGGCCGGATTGGGTTGGTTGAACAGCCCACGCGAGCCGTTGCCGGTGGATTCGACGCCGGACTGGGCGGCGGTCTTGAGGTCGTAGAGGAAGCCATTGAGCACGCCTTCACCGATGAGGACGTTGTAACGATGCGGTACGCCCTCGTCGTCGTACGCCGCGCTGCCGAATTTGCCGTCGAGCGTGCCGTCATCCACCAGCGTCAGTTTGGCGTCGAACAACTTTGCACCTACCTTGCCGGCCATCGGCGAGATGCCTTTGTAGACGTTCTTGCCGTCGATGCCCTCCATGAGCGGTAGTCCCAGCACCAAAGCGCCGGTCGGCGAGAACAGGACCGGCATCCGCCCCGGCGCGAGCGTGGTGATGTGCTGCGCCTGGCGGAGCTTGTCACCGAGCCGCCGCGCGGGGAGCATATAGTCGGCGTCCCAGACCGTCACGCCGAGCATGTCGAACATAATGAGGATGTCGTCGCCCTTGACGCGATGCACTTCCACTTGTAATGAAAACGGCGAGCGTTTGAAGGCCACGTCCGCGCCGGCCTGGTTGCGGATCGTCGCCTGGTTGACGCCGCGTTTGAGGGTGATGTTGAGCAGCACGTCTGGGTCAATGTCGCGCAGATAGGCGATGACTTCTTGCCCGATCTCGACCATGTGCGCCACCGGCAGATCGGCAATAGCCGCGTCGAAAGTGCGCACGTCCGGCCCGGGCTGCGAGCCGGGAAAGACGAGCGGCACAGGATCGCCGTAGGCCGCCGATTCCAGTGTGTTGCGCACGAGTTTATCCGTCGCCGTCAGATCGCTGGACGCGGCAAAGCCCAAGCGCCCGTCCTTGATGACGCGCACGGCGATGCCGGCGGTCTCCTCGACTTTGCTGGTTTTCAGCCGGTTGGCTTCGAATTCGACGGTGGCCGTCTCGTTGACGAGATGCACCACTTCCACTTGCTCTGTTTGGGTGATCAAATGCGCTAACACGTCCATGGTTACTTCCCTCCAATTACGACGTTCTGAATCCGCACGTGGGGCGCGCCGAACGCGACGGGCAGGGGATATTGTCCGCCTTTGCCACAGCCACCGGCCCCTTGAATCCACTCGAAATCGTTGCCGATGGCGTCGATGTTCATCAGGGTGGTGAACAGGTTCCCGGCTAGAATCACGTCCTTGACCATCTCGGCGATTTGCCCGTCGCGGATCATGTAGGCGTAGCCGGAGCTGAACGAGAAACTTTCCAGCTCGGTGTTGCCGCCATAGGCATCGCAGGCGTAGATGCCCAGCTTGATGTCCTTGATCATGTCCTCGAATGGCGTCATCCCGTTCTTGATGGCGGTGTTGGTCATCCGCACAATCGGCGCGTAGCGGTAGTTGATGGCGCGCGCGTTGCCGGTAGGGCTTTCGCCCATTTTGGCCGCCGTCTCGCGGGAGTGTAGCCGCCCTACAAGGATGCCGTTCTTGATGAGGTCGTTGCGCCGGGTGGGTGTGCCTTCATCGTCGTACTTGTGCGTGCCGCGCAAGCCAGGGAGCGCGCCGTCGTCGAAGACGTTGAGGATGTCCTGCCCGAAGCGCCGCCCCAGGACCATCATCTCCCGCGCCCTGGGGTTCTCGTAGATGAAGTCTGACTCGGAGAGATGGCCGAACGCTTCGTGGATGAACACGCCGCCAAGCATCGGATTGACCACGACGGGATACTGCCCGCCAACGACTGTTTCCGCACTCAGCAAGTCCACAGCGCGACCGGCGACAGTTTGTGCCAGCGTCTCGTGGTTTTGGACGAAATCGAGGCCCTTCTGCGCAGCGCAACTCTCGATGGCCTGCTGGATATTATTGCCGTCGCGGGCGATGGCGACCAGGATTAGGCCGACTTCCGGGCGTTCTTCTTCGATCCACGTGCCTTCGGAGTTGGCGAAGTGTACGCGGCTAAAGAGGTCGCGGTAGCCGACGACGGTATCCACGATCTTGTCGCTGTACCCGCGCACGATGCGATTGTAGCCTTCGGCCAGCGCCTTTTTATCGGCCAGCGAGACGCCGCGAAAATCGTGCGCAAGTGTGACGGTGAGATGATCCTCTGCCACTGGGGTCGGCGCCAGCTCAATCGGCTCTTCGGCCTGGACGACTTTGGCGCACTGGTACGCCTGGTCCACTTTGGCGATCAAGTCATCGCGGTCGTTGAACGTCGCGATGCCCCAGCCGCCGTCCTTGCACATGCAGCGCACGATGCCACCCGCGTCGATGATGGCGCCGGCATTTTCCAGCTCGGCGCCGCGATAGGAGACACTGGTCGTCTCCCGCTCTTCCAGGCGGATCTCGGTGTAATCCGCTTTGCTGCTTCTCAGGGCAACCTCTATTCTGTCTTTCATACAGCCTCCTTTCAAGATCAACCACGAATTGACACGAATCTTCACGAAAAGAGCAGGAAATTAGTGTGGATTCGTGAAGATTCGTGGTAAAGCTCTTTAGCGCATTTCCTGCCCGCCGGTGACGTTGATGGCTTGTCCGGTCATGTAGCTGGCCTGGTCAGAAGCGAGGAAGACGACGACGTTGCACACGTCATCGTAGGTACAGCCACGCTTCATCGGCACTTGATCGATGTACTTCTGGCGCACCTCGGCCTCGGTGATGCCCTGGTTGTGCGCGTACTGCTTGAACAGTGATTCGGTCCACAGCGGCGAATCGAGCAGGTTGCCGGGACACACGGCGTTGACGCGGATACCCTCCTCGGCCAGTTCCATCGCCAGGCTTTGCGTCAGGCCGATGCCGCCGAACTTCGAGGCGGCGTAGGCCGAGTTCTTGTAGCTGCCTTTCTTGCCGGATTTGGAATTGATTTGAATGATTATACCACTGTGTTGCGGCTTCATCACGCGGATGGCGTGCTTGGCGACGAGGAAGTAGCCGACGAGGTTGATGTTGATGACAAGTTGCCATTTCTTGGCATCGAACTCGTCCGCCGCGCCCGAAATGAGAATGCCGGCGTTGGAGACGAGGATGTCCAGCCGCCCGAATTCAGCGACCGTGTGATCCACCATGGCGGCGACCTGTGCCTCATCAGTTATATCAACCTGCACGGCCAGCGTGCGGCGTCCTGTCTGTGCGGCGATGGCTGCCGCCGTTTCCTCCGCACCTTCCAGATTCAAGTCCGCGACGACTACGTGCGCGCCCTCCCGCGCCAGTCGTTCACACAGCGCCGCGCCTAAACCCTGCGCTCCGCCGGTCACGATAGCAACTTTATCTTGTAGTATTTTTTCCATACTATTTCCTTTAAATTCGCGGTCAATCTTTGATTAACTGTACGATACCGCGTTTTCCGTTGATAAGCCATGTCGAATCTTGATGTGCCAGAGTCTCGGTTTGCCCTGGCTGTAAATGTACCATAATCTCACCTTTTAGAGTACGGAGGATAAGATATGGTCTGGGGAAGCCGGCGTCGGCGGCAGTGATGGGTGTGGTGTGCGGCCAATGCCGGTCGTCGAGGAGGCGGCGGTAGTTGACGTCGCCTTTGAGGATGCGCAAATCGGCGCGGGTGAGATCATCGCGCAGCACAGGCGGCAGTTCCCAGAAGGAGAGACAGCTTGTCCAGAAGGGATCGGTAATTAGTAATAGGTGATTGGTAATAAGGGAGTGGTAGAGGCGATTGCCCAATGCCGCGACAGGGGGTTCCTGGATGTTTTGCAGTTGTTGGATGACGAGCTGGATGTCCTCAGGCATCGCGTCGGAGACGAAGAAGGGTTGGTTCTTGAGATAGAAGATGACGCGCCGCGCCCAGCCTTGTGTGAGTAAAAAATCTGCCAGCGCTAGGTCGAAGAGGCTGTCCGCACCGACGTTGTCGTTAATAAAGGCAACTTCCTCAACGGATGAAACGGATTTTTCTTTCTCATCCGTTAAAATCCGTTCAATCCGTTGACAGAAAGATGCTAGCACAGCCTCAGTGTCATCAATCAACAAGTTGTCACGCTCGGCGTGGGCCTCCAATCCACGATGAGCGCTCTCTGTGACGGTGAAGTTGCTCAGATCGGCGCGGTTGCCCCACAGAGCGGAGTGCAGGAGCAGTACAAAACGCTCGTCAGGCGGCAGTTGTTCGATGGCGGCCCACACGGTCGTTAATTGCGCGACGGCGGTGGCTTCCTGTTCGCGTTTCTGCGGCGCGAAGGGATCCACGCCTTGCCATACCCCCGGCTGGAAGTAGCGCGCAGCTTCGAGCAGCCGCCGGTAAAAGTACGTCTCGGCGAAATACCAGGGCACGTCCAGCCACGTCTTGCCCGCATGTTGCGCCTGATGCGCGTTCCAGAAACCCACGTCCGGCGCATCCTCGTGCAGCGGCGCGATGACGCCGTGGGCGATCTCATCGCAGAACGCTTCCAGCGCCGCCACAATCTCCGGGGGATAGGGATTGTCGACAACCACGCGGCGAATAATCTCCGGCTTGCGTTCCACAATCGTCGCCCGCGCGAACGATCCCAGTTCGGAGGTCATCAGGGGAGGCGGGGTATGGGGTGTGGGGTGTGGGGGGTGGGGTGCGTGTTGCGGGTGCTCATCCATTATTCGCTGATTTGCTCATTTGCTGATTCGCCGATTCTTCACGGCAACATCACCCGCAGTAGTTCCGCCTCGGCTTCCGTCGTCCACTCACGCCCGTCCTTGAGCTTGGCGGCGACGGTGGGGAGCACGTCCTTCAGGTCGGTGAGCGCGGTGAGAGGCAGGGGCTTGATGTGCGGGTAGATGACGATCTTGCCGGGGAAGCGCGTCTCGTCCACGGCTTTGAGGCCGTCGTAGGAAGCTTCCAGCGAGCCGATGGCGGCGACGGAGCGGTTGGGCGAGAGTTGCCCGGTTTCGGCCTGTTCCAGCATAAAGCGCATGTTCTCGATGGTCGAGGCGGAGTGCCCGATGACGCGCGCCTGCTTGAGATAGGCGTCGCTCAGGTCGATGTCCGCGAATTTACCGCGCGGCACGCCCGCGAAAATGTTCATTACGCCTTGCGGGGCCAGGTAGATCGCGGCTTCGGCAATGACGGACGTGACCGGTGCGAGTATCATAATGTCGTCGAAGCCGGTCTCTTCGAAGTGCATCAGACCCTCGGCGTAGGCGTCTTTGTTCATTGGATTGAGGCATAAGAATTCGATGCCCTTGCTCCTGGCCTCCAGGCTGAAGCTTGTGCAGAGGTCGTCCAGCCGCACGTCGCTGACATCGGTGCAGACGATGACCGCCGGGCTGGCCTCGGATTGAATCGCCGCCTGGACGTGCATCCGTCCCATTGGGCCGCCTGCGCCGACGAACCACGCGCGCCCGTTGGGCTTGAGCGTGGAGCGCGCGGGCGTGTCGCTGTAGGCGGCGGCGATGTCGGTAGGGGTACCGCCGACGTAGAGCCAGCGGTTGTAGTGGATACGTCCCACGTCCAGTTTGACCTTGCGCGGCATAGGCGCATCGTCGATCAGCGCCATAATGCCGTAGCTTGCCAGGTTGGGGCTGGCGCGCTCGATGAAGTCGGGGTCCGCGCCGAGCAAGATGATGTCGTCCACGCCTTTGCCGCTGCCACCCGTGACTTCTGCCGGAGAAACGGGCGCATCGTCGGTTTCGACGGTCGCCGCGTCTGGCAGTTCGGGGACGTCTTCCACGGGGATATCCAGGTGCGCGGCGCGCTCGCGGAGCCACGCAGCGAACGGCGCAGGCACGTTTGTCAGCAGTAGCTTTGCAGGGTGGGCGGCCTCGTCGAAGCCCTGGCTGAAGGTGTACATGGCCTTGGCGCGGTCCGTGCCGATGATCCACATCGTTCCACCGGCGCGCGGCCTGGTGCGGTAACGCAGTTGGTACGCCGCGATGACACACGCCCACGGCTCGGTCAGCGCGGCTTCGGCATAGCCGGTCTCGACCTTGTGGATGGGGATGAGGTAGTTGCCGTGGTCCCCGTTGAGTACGCGCTGGTCGATGACGGTGTATTCGGACAGGCCGCCGTCGATCTCGTAGCCGTAGGAGCAGTTCTCGCCGTGATAAAAGATGTCCGCCTGGATAATGAAGCGGTCGCCGACTTTGTACTGATCGCGCAGCGCCGCGCCGACGCCGATGACGGTGATACTGACCTCGTGGCCGAGCACGACCGGTTGCTCGCGCATGTTACGATGGATGCGGGGGTGGTTCTGCCCGGCGTAGATGACTTTGATGTCGGAAAAACAATGCCCGCAGGCGTCGTGGCGCACGAGCAGCTCGTCCAGGCCGTAGGCAGGCATCGGGACAGTGATGGGTTTGCCGTCCACGCCGAGGTTCTCGAATCCCGCGCCGTAGAGGGGCCAGAGGCGGTTTGTCGCGGGCAGGGGGGCGTCAGCGCGTTGGTATTGGGTAAGTTTGTCAGTCATTAAGTTGTACTCCTTGCTCCTTGATGTCGGTTATGATCGTTTGATAGATCGCTTTGGCAAGTTGTAGTGCTTCCTTTGCATCAGCCTCGACGACATCAGGCATATCATCAGGGTAACGTGCGTCAATCGCCCAGATAGAAAGCGCGTACAGTTTGGGAAAAGCATCCTTCACACGCCAGCCAGACGGTACGAGTTCGCGTAGGTGATCCAGGTCGTGCGTGTAGGGGAATTTGAGTCCAAGCAAGACCAGGATGGCTTTGAGTGACTTTTCGGCAGCTTGTTGAGCTAGAAAGCAGATTTGTCGCGGGTAAGCTTCGTGGCTTTGCAAAAGGACCTGTGCCGCATCCAGATCGGATTGTGCGTAAGTTAGCCAGCGTTTTGCTTCAGGAATGTTCATAAATCACCTTGCCTTCTTTGACCGCTGGTTGTAATATTGACCCCACAACATGGCTTCTTGTGGCGATTTCTGCCGGTGTGGTGACCACGATATCCTTGCTCACGGGTAAGTCGCTCAAGGCATTGCCAATGCGGATGGCAGCTTGACGCTTGTTGTCTACCTGCGGTAAAACCACCAACAAGTCTATGTCGCTATCCGGTTGTGCATCCCCCCGCGCCCACGAACCGAATAAGATGACGCGGAGCGGCTTGAATTGTCGCACGATGCGGTCTACAGCTTCATCCAGATACTTGGGCGGCGAAAGCTGATATTTGCCTGTCATTTCTGGTACCATTTTTTAACTCCCATGCAGTTCTTTCAGGAATGTTTTACCCTCTTCTGGCGTCACCCGCTCGACGATGTGCATCAGGAAGCCCTTGCCGCCGAGTTCTTTCTGCACGGCGAGTGCGCCCTTGCAGTCCACGTAGATCTGGCACAGCTTGCCGCCGTCGCGGATGCGCTTGAGGAGCGGGAGCCAGCCGTCGGCGAGCGGTTGGCCGTCGCCGGGCTGCCATTGGATGCCGCGCAGCCGCTCGATGCTCAGCAGGTGATCGAGGTGCCGGATTTGGCCTTTGCCGTCCAGGTGGTAGAAGCCGTAGTCCAGGTGATCGCAGCACGCCGTCAGGTCGGGCAGGACGAAGCGTTCGAACATATGCGGCGAGATCATATACGCGAAGTCCGATTGCAGCATGTAGCCCTTGCCCGGCGACCAGCACGGTCCCCAGCAGGCGTTGCCGCGGCCGACGCTGTCGGTGATGGCGTACAGTTCGTCGTAGTAGCGCAGCCAGAGCGGGGTGATCTCACTGACCAGCCGGTCCACTTCCTCCGGCGCATCGGTCAGGTCGAACAGCAGCTTCTCCGAGGTACGCAGGCTGGCGAGGATGTCCATGTTGCCGCCGATGTCGGTGATGCCGACGAGCACCTGGTCGCCCCAACGTTCCACAGCCTGTTGCGTCATCTCCAACACGCGCCGCCACCACGGATTGTCGGCGTCGTAAGACAGGTGGATATCCGCCAGGCTATCGACGCCTTCCAGGGGCCAGAACCAGGTCGTGTCCGGCGTCCACGAGACGCGCGATCCCAAGAACGCGGCCATCGTGCCGGGGCCGAAGTTGACCCACCACTTGGGAAAGGCGTCGCCGAGCCAGTAGACGGCTTCAAGGAGACGCTCCCAGTTGTCGAGGATGTCGTCCACGGGCGTATCCAGGCCGTACTTGGTCAGTTGGGACCAATCGGCTTCAACCGGACCGACGGTCTCCAGCACCACCAGCGGGCGCTCCAGTTCTCCGGCCCACCACGCATTCCAATCGCGCGCAATGCGCTCCCAGTCAGAATCGGTAAAACGAACGTTGATTGTCATGTAATCTCTCCAATAGTCTTGTAGTTATTAGTCTAATAGTCGTCAGTCTGATAGTTATTAGTCAGGTGGTCAAGGCGGAGCAAAACTGCTCACGGCTTACGCATCACGTATCACATTTCACGTATACCGGCACTCTTCCTGTACGATCTGCATCAGCCAGCGCATGCGGCCGACGCCGACGCCGGCAGGCGTGGAACCGGCGGTGGCGATTTCGAGGCCGCCGGTCGCGCCGGCCTTCTGGAAGTCGCTGATGACGTGTTGGCGAATTTCCTCCGGGCTGCCGTTGCGCAGCAGCATCGGCGGCAGTTGCCCGATGATGTAAGCATCGGGCATTTTCTCGCGGATGAGGGCGGCGTCCACGGTGGGGCCGTAGTTGACGGCGCGGATGCCGAGTTCGTACTGCATATCGAGCAGGTGGGCCATCGCGCTGTCGGAGTGTTGGTAGCGACGGGCATCGCCGGGGGCCATGGCTTCGAGGACGTGCTGGAGCACGGGGAAGCAGTATTCGCGGTAGAGCTTCTTGTTGAAGAGCGCGCAGTTGTCGTCGGTGATCCACCAGCCCGGCTCGTCGTTGCCGCTGAATTCGCGCAGCACGGTGTTGAACTTGACCATTTTCTCCGCCAGGATGTCGCGGAAACGGCGCATCATGTCGGGATAATCGTAAATCCAGTAGAAGACGGTTTCAGGCTTGAGCACGGATGTCATAATCGTTGCCGGACCGCGACTGCCGGTACCGAGTTTGGGCAAGGGTTTTCCGGCGGCCTGGCGCGCTTCCCATTCTGCCAGATACGGCTCCGGGATCGCCCACGCGCGGACGTTGGTGGTTTCGGCCTTGTCTAGGATACGGGCGAAGGCGGCGGCATCTTCCGGGTCGTCACCTTCGTTGACGGCGGTGAGCCATGGGGTGCCGCCCTCGTAGTAGGTGAAGACGCAATCGAAGAGGTTTTCGATGCGATGCGGTTCGGTTTCCCATGTGTCCTCGTTGAAGAAGGCGCGGCCCACGTGTTCCTGCAAGACGGCGTTGACCTCTTTGTGCAGCGCGTTGCGGTAGGCGGTGTCGTGGTAGTACTGCAGCGTCGAGGGCACGTCCTCGAACTCGAAGATCCAGTGATCGTCCGGCGAGAACGAGAGCGCGCAACGCGGCTTGTCCGTCGTGAATCTTTGGCATTGGGCGTTTTCTTCCCAGAACGCCGCCACATCCAGGTCTTTCGTCAGTTCCATAAACTCTTGTTCGATGATAGGCATTATCCTTACTCCTTATCCATTTGCTAACCCTTGCGAAGGTTTCTGAACCTTCGCAAGGGTTATTTGATCCTAAATGCGTTGCCGACTTCAAAGGCCGGGCCGAGGTATTCGCCCACGCCGTAGTAGCCGCCGTCGTCGGGTGCCCAGAGGATGGGGCGGATTTTTTGGACAGAGAGCTTGCCGTCAGCGTCGAAGACGTCGGTGTTGGCCTTGATGTCGAGGATTTCGCCGACGAAGAGCGTGTGCAGGCCGATTGCGAGCGTGTGCAGCAGCTTGCACTCCAGCGCCATCGGGAATTCGGCGACGTAGGGCGCATCGACCATCTCGCTCCTGACCGGCGTGAGGCCGGCGGCGGCGAACTTGTCCACGTCCCGCCCGGAAACCAGGCCGACGTAGTCCGCCTCTTTGACGTACTGCTCCGAGGCGATGTTGACCGTGAACGCGCCGCGTGCAACGATGTTCCCGTAGGTGTACGTCGCTTTGCGCAGCGAGACGGAGACGCACGGCGGGCGCGAGCAGCAGATGCCGCCCCAGGCCGCCGCCATCAGGTTGGGTTTGCCCGCATCGTCGTAGGTGCCGACGATAAAGACGGGCGTGGGATAAACGATTGTTTTCGCACCGAGAGATGTCTTCATGAGGTCCTCCAGTTTATGGTTTCCATTTCGTTAGACAATCCGGGCAGATGCCGTGGGTGAACGTGGCCTCGGAATGGGCTTCGACATACTGCTCTACTTTGATCCAGTTCCCGGCTTCGTCCTGAATCTTGCGCCCGCACCACGCGCAGATGGGCACGAGACCACTCAATGTTTTGATCGTTGTCAACGCTTCCTGAAGTTCGGCGTTGCGTTGCTGGAGTTCCTGATTTTGCACGGCCAATTTCACATTCGCTTCTTCCAATTGTCTCTGCAAATTGCTCAATGTGATATGGACATTTACCCGCGCCAGGATTTCTTCCATTTGAAAGGGCTTGGTCAGATAGTCCACGCCGCCCACGGTGAAGGCTTTGACCTTATCCAGTGGCTCGTTGAGCGCGCTGATGAAGATGACAGGGATTTTTGCTGTTTCCGGCTGAGTTTTCAGATGTTCGCACACGGTATAACCATCCATACCGGGCATCATAATATCCAACAAAATCAGATCAGGCGGCGCTGCTGTAGCCGCCACGAGCGCCTGTTCGCCATTGGAGACGGCGCGCACCGTGTATCCTCGTTGCGTCAGGATTTGGGCGAGTAGCCGTAAATTGTCAGGTACATCATCAATGACCAGGATGCTGGCTGGTGCTGTCTGTATTGCCATATCATTCTTCCTTCTTTAGTTTTCATCTGGCATGACGAGCTGTTGCACTGTATTATACTCAAAATTGTAGGCGCATTGTGCCAGATATATCGCTAACGCCGGCATCTGTTTGCGCACTTCTGCCACCAGGATTTTCAACCCCTCAACATCGCCCACCAAGGCAGCCTGGTACATTGCGGTTCGCCATTCGGCCGGCAGGCTCTGCGCCTGTCTTTTGAGGGTCTCGTGGGATACCTCTTCTTTGGGCATAGTCGTCATGTCGGCTTCGGCTGCATAGGTGAACTGCAGATCGAGATGACGACTCATGACTTCAAAGATAGCAGATTCGCGGAAAGGTTTCCTGATGAAATCATCGCACCCCTCTGCCAGAATGGCCGCGCGTTCTTCCTCAAAGGCGCTGGCCGTGAGCGCCACGATGATCGGTTGCTGCGCTGAATCGACGGCGTGCTCTGTTGTACCGCAGGCGCAGATATATTTGGTGATCTCATGCCCGTTCATGTCGGGCAACCTGATATCCAGAAAGATAAGGTGTGGTTGCCATGTTTCCCAGATGGCGATGGCTTCGTGTCCATTGCCGGCGGTTTGTACGGCAAAACCCAGAGGTTCAAGCAGATGACGTAGCAACCGCTGACTGGTTTCCGCGTCATCAACGACCAGGATACGATAGGCGTCTTCTTCTGATGGCGGGTGTAGGGAGTCCACACCAATGACGTGACGTGTAGCGACGGACGCGAGCAAATCGTCAACTTCGGTTGGGCCTGGTAACTCAGCACGGATATCGAATTCAAAGCACGACCCTTTGCCGACTTCGCTCTGCACCGAAAGATCGCCCTTCATTATGCGCACGTACTCACGGCTGATGGGAAGGCCCAAGCCCGTGCCCTGATGCGATTGCCTACCGCTCTCGGTCTGGACGAAGATATCGAAGACTGTGTTGAGTTCGTCGACGGAGATGCCGATGCCGGTATCTTTGATGGCGAAATGTAGCCAGATTTCAGATGGCTCGGCTGACGCGATTCTGGGTTCAACGCGCATGATAACCCCTCCCTTTGGCGTGAACTTCAATGCGTTACCGAGTAAATTGATCAACACCTGGCGCAGTTTTCCACCATCGGCGCGGATGATGCGTGGCACGTCCGGCGCCATATCGAAAACGATGGTCAACCCTTTTTGTTCGGCGCGCAGGCTGAACATCTCTCCCAAACCAAGCAGCATCTCGTGCAGATCGAAGATTTCTGGCTGCAACTCCATACGCCCCGCCTCAATCTTGGAGAGGTCGAGCACATCGTTGATGAGCGCGAGAAGGTGTTCGCCGCTGCGCCCGATGATCTCCAGGTTCTCCCGTTGCTCCACGGTCAGGTTAGGTGCATGGGTCATCAACTCACTGAAGCCTAATACAGCATTGAGGGGGGTGCGCAACTCGTGACTCATTGCCGCCAGAAATGCGCTCTTGGCGCGGTTGGCCGCCTCAGCTGCCCCACGAGCTTCTTCGGCGGCTTCTTTCGCCTGTTGGAGCGCTTCGGCCATGTGTTTGCGTTCGGTAATATCTTCGACGACGGCCAGCACGCGATAGATCTCTCCGGTGTCATTTAGGATGGGGAACGTGCGATCCCAGACCCAGCGGACGCTGCCATCTGCTCGAATGATACGATATTCTTCGTCAAATGCACTGCCCGAATATTCCTTTTGAATGGCTTCCATCACCTGTTCTCTGTCGTCGGGATGAATGTGCTGGAACAGTGATTTCGGATCGTCGATCAAACTCTCGCGCGTGTGCCCGGTGATTTTCTCGTAAGCCGGATTGACGTAGAGTATTTCGAGCGTATGGATATCGCGTAGCCAGACAGCCTGATGCATGGCGCTGGTGATTTGCCGCATCCGGGCTTCGCTTTCACTAAGCGCCTGCGTGCGCTCTGCCACGCGCATTTCCAACTCGTCGATCAAGGTCCCCAGTTCTGCCGAGAGGGTATTAAAGGATTGGGTCAGAAAGCCGATTTCGTCAGGATGCTGCGCCGGCAGCGCTACGTCATAGTGACCGGCGTTCACGCGCTTGACGCCCGCCAGCAGCGCGTTGAGCGGTTTGACCAGATTGGCGTAAAACAGCACCGGAAAGCCCACAATCACCAACAGACTGGCTCCGATCACCAGGTAAGCCAGCGGCTCAAGGAAATCGTGGAGATAACGGCGGAATTCCAGTTGGTAATCCTGGATCATGCCTCGCGCGTCCCCTTCTATTGGCAAAGTCGAGAAGTCGGTCAGCACCGGCCAGGTATCCAGACCTGGTGGAACCGCGCCGGTCAGCCAGGGCGTCATCCCGGCGTCTTGGTTTGGCTGATAAACTGGCCTGTTTGAAAGTTCTTTGTAGTTGATATCGAAGACGCCGCTGCGGTAGAGAACGACCTGAAAAGTGTAGATGGCTTCTGCATCGTAGAATGAAGGGAGTTGATCCCAGGTCAAAATCAGTCGCTCTGCATCTTCCCGCGCAAATACGCCGCCGGGCGTGACTTGCGGGTTCAGATCGAGGAAGAGAGGGATAATGACCGGGATGGCGCCGCCGTAATGGTAGTTCAAATAGGAATAACGGATGTTTTCGCCCAGACTGATGACGCCATCACCGGATACGTATAGCTCATGGTAGATTTGTCCATAAAAAGGGAAGGGAAAATCAAGGCCGAGACTGGAGCCCCATCTATCGGCGCCTTCCGTGAGTCCCAAATTGACGCCGAGATCGCTCTCGATGTTCAGAGGGTGCTGTGTTACGTCGTAACCGCCGCGCGCGTTGGGTATGAAGCGTAGGGTGCGTTGTTCTGGCAGAACGGGGTGATACGAAGCCGCATATCTGGGGGCGATGACCCAACCGACGGCTCCTAACGCGGCTAACATGACCATCAGCGTGATGCTGACCAATTTGACCACAAACGAGGTCGTTTCTGGGCGATAGTCAAGATAAACTACGGCAAAGGTGGACAGCGCGACCAGGATGCCTAGAGAAAGGCTGGCGTGATAAAGCGCCCGCGAAACGATGTAGTAGGAAGCCAGGAGATTGCTCAGGCTAAGGACAAAGGGGATCAGATAGATCAAGGCCAGCGCACATGACGCGCGCGCATCGCGTCCGTGGGGCCGCCACAGGTAACGCAAAGGCAGGATAGGTTTGTGGCTCCCATTCTCGCGGTCATATTCGGCAGACAGGCGCATCGTCTGGCGGAAGAAAACTAATGGCGCCCACAGAAACGCCAGCGCCATAGGAATATCGGCAGGTCCCGGCCGGTAAATCGCCTCTCCCATACCCAACAACCGGAAACGGTGCAGCGTGAATACGAATTCCCACAGCACATACGCGCAACTCAATCCGAGCACGACCCGTGCTTCCCATTTGTGGCGTGGCGATAAGGCCGGAAAACGATAGGCGAATTGTAGCAGTATGACCAGCCCGATCCCCACGACGGTGGTTTGGGGGAAAATGGCGTAAAAGTCATAACCGCGTGGCAACGATGCTTCGGCCAGGAGCAACACACTGAACCCGGTGATGGCGGCAAAGAAGCCGAGCAGGAGCACCTGGTAGGGTTCCCGATGATGGTGAGGGGCTTGCACTGCGCGGTAGAAAAAGTAGCCGGTAATCGCCAGCGCCAGAATGAACTGGGTCAGATAGCTTAGGGCCGATGGGGTTAAATATGCGCGCACCACAACTTTATCCTTTTATCTCGATCACAGTGTTGCTGTAGACGATTCATCGGCCGGTAGTGTGAAATAGAAGCAGCTTCCTCGTTGTTCACCATGACTTTCTACCCCCACCGTCCCGCCCAACCGCGTCATAATGCGTTGGACGATGGAAAGTCCTAACCCATGACCTCCTGCTCGCGCCTGGTGCAGTCGAGTAAATTGCGTGAACAGTTGCGCTTGTTCTTCGGCGGATAGGCCGGGACCATTGTCTTGTACCCAAAACCGAATGTTCTTGTCCTCCAGTAGATCGTATCCAATGGAAACCTGCGGCGCGATGCCTTCTTCGGGATGGCCGCCATATTTCAGCGCATTGCTGAGGTAGTTGACCCACACCTCTTCTATCCACGGTGCATACCCGATGGCCACCGGCCAGTGTTCCGGTAACGTCAACGTCGCCTCATACTCATCGAGCATCTCTTCCAGGCGCGCCAGGGCTTCGTTCACAATATCGTCGGTATCCAATGGCGTGCGGGGAATCTCTTCCAGTTTGCGCACGCTCGCCAGCAGCAACAATTCATCGATGATGTTGTTCATTTTCTCCCCGGCGCGGGCGATATGCCGGGCGCTCTTCACAATGCTTTCGAGTGGCCGGTCTGCCGCACGTTTCTCCAGCAAGTATGCAATACCGAGCAGACCCGCCAGTGGGTTTTTAAGATCGTGCGCTACCGTGTGGGCGAACGCATCCAATTCGGCATTGCTGATTTCGAGTTCTTGGGTGTACGCTTGTAGTGTGGCCTGAGCTTGTTGGCGTTCGGCGATTTCTTCCCGCAAGTTCAGCGCCACACGCGCTTGATGGATGCCGATGGCTAGCGTGATGGCTACCTGGGTGGCTATGTCTATCGCTTCCGGCGCGAAAGCATGTGGTTGCTGCGCTTCTAACACCAGTGCCCCGATGAGTTGCTGCTGAAACGGCAAGGGGATTGACATGTATGCCCGTATCCCTTCGCTATAGAGCTGTTCCTGGACAGGTGAGCGCGCTGTGACAGTCTCGAGATCAGGAATGTGACACAGTCGTGAGAACATTTCTATGTCAGACCAGATGGCTTGCTTTGAACTTGAATGGACTATGAGATTGTCGCCAGCCTCGATGACGAGGATTTTGGGGGCCTCGTCGACGCGAAACTCCAACACGGTCACGCGTTGGGCTTCCAACGTCTGGCGCAGGCGCGTCGCGGCAATGCTGGCAATGGCTTCCGGCGTAGCCGCGCCAAGAATTGCCATATCCAACTCGTGCAGGAGAAGAATTTGCGCCTCGGCTCGTTGGCGCTCGGCAACTTCCTTTTCCAGGCGTGCATTTTGTGCACGGAGTTGCTGCTGCATCTCGCGCAGTTTGAGGTGGGTGGCGATGCGCACCAGGACTTCTTCAGCATGAAATGGTTTGGTAATATAATCCACGCCGCCGGCTTTAAAAGCAGCGACTTTGTCCTCGGTTGTGTTCATCGCGCTGAGGAAGATGACGGGAATGTCGTACGTCGCCGGATCGGCCTTCAGTTGCGTGCATGCGATATATCCGTTCATCTCTGGCATCATCACGTCCAGTAAAATCAGAGACGGCGGTTGCTGCCGCGCCGATTCAAGCGCCTGGACGCCATTGTTGGCCGCGCGCACCTTGTAGTTTTCCTGCGTCAGTATTTGAATCAGCAGGCGTAGATTCTGGGGCGAGTCATCGACGATCAGAATGATGGGCGGTTCACTATCCATGGTCTTTTCTCACTGTGATTGGGCGTGTCTGTTTTCACCGGTTTGCAGTGATGCGCCTGATATACGCGGCGATGGCGTCCGGCTCCGGTATGTGGGCATATCCTTCCAGAATGGATAGCCCGATTTTGCCAGGCGGCAGGGACTTGCCAACTTGCGTATAAAACGCATTGCGCGTCTTCCGTGTGGGGAAGTGCGCCTGTGCCCATGTGCTGCCATGCCCCAAGCCGCGCGTGCGCTGCATCGCGGTGTGCCCGTAGATGAAAGCCGCGCCGTCCAAAAACGCCTCGCGCACCGGTACAAGCTCTGGCGTGGCGAAGTCATCCACCAGCCGGTTGCCCGGCGCGTTCATCTCCGTGCCGACGTTGAGCGGGAGATCGAGGCGTCGGGCCAAATCCACCACCTCGTACAGTTCGTGCAACTTGGCGCGCTTGATTTCCGGGTCGGCGATATTCCAGTTGCGGTCGGGGATGATGTTGAGCACGACGACGCCTTTGCCGATGAGCAAGTCCAGCAACTCCTCGATCGCCTGTTCGCCCACAGACGTCCCATCGAGCCATGTGGCGCAGGGCAGCGCGCCGCAAGCGGTGATGACACGGTTGACTTCTTCCACCGAAGGGAACATCTCCGGCGACGGTTCGACGTAGCCCACGCCGCCGCGTTTCATCAATTTGGCGCGCACCAGGTTTTGAATTTTAGGGCTATTATTCAGGATCGCGTCGATCTCGGCGCGGGACGTGCACAACTTCTCGGCCCAGAACGCCGCTGGATTGGGAACCGAGCGCTGTGCGGCTTCCAGGTAGGCGATGATCATGTGCCGCTCGGTAGCGTTGCCTGCCGGGGTGAGGGGGAGCACGTCGCGGTCGTAGTCGATGCGGATGCCTGCATCCGCTGCTGGATCGAGGTAGGCATTGACACGCGCTGCCATGTCGCGGTTGCGCGCCTCGGCCCGCGCACGCAGGCTCGCCAGAATCGCCCGCGCCTCCATTTTCTCAACGGATTGAACGGATTTTAACGGATTATCCGTTGCATCCGCTAAATCCGTTGAAGTAAAGCCGATGCCCATATGGTAGAAAATCCCCGGCTCGCCCGGCGAGTTGATCTCCCGCGCGGCGAACTCCGGGATGAAGACGCGCGTCTCCATCCCCGCGCTACCGCGCACGCCCGCGAGATCGCACGCGGCGAGGAATTCCTCCACGCCATCTAACACGTCGAAGTCGACAATGCCCATATAAGCGTAGCCGGACTTCTTCGCCAGCCACGCCAGCGCCGCCGGCGAGTAGCCGTAGGCGTTGTACGAGAAGAACGTGTGGCAGTGCATGTTGGCGACTTCGGCGGGTGGGGCGATGTCCACTGCGCCCTGGTCGGCCAGCGCCAGTACCTCTCGAAGTGCGGCAGTACGTCGAATCAGGTCGAAGTCGTTGAGCTGTGTTTCGAGGATCTCAAGTGATGTGTTCATCCAAACGTCTTCCGCATCTTCTCACAATAATACTGCACATTCTCCCATTTAGCATCCGGCGCGATGCGGTGATCGGGGCAGGGGATGTAGCCACCGAGTTCGACGAGTGGCTTGAGGCGCTCGATCTCGGCGTCCACGGCGGCGTAGTCGCGGCTGAAGACGACCTTGTCCATCCCGCCGACGCCGCGCAGCGCCTGCCCGTACTGCGCCCGCCACGGCGCGATGCTCGAACGCCACGTCCCCACCTCAATGGGGAACATCGTGTTGACGCCGTTCTCCAGCCACACCGGGACGAGTTTCGTCACGTCGCCGTCGCTGTCGAGCGAGACGATGTCGATGCCGTACTCGTTCAGCAGGCCGGTGATGCGCTGGTAGTGGTGGCCCGTCATCCGGCAGAAGGCGCGCGGGTTGATGAGCGGCCCGCTCTTGAAGGAGATGTCTTCCCAGAAGTGCGCGAAGTCGAAGGGGGCCGGCCCGCCGTTGGGGCACACCAGTTCCAGCGCCTTCTTCGTGGTCTGGTAGCATACTTCGGCGGTGACGTCCACGATCTCCTGCAACAGGTCGGGATCGTCCGCCAGCATGTAGGACAGCTCCACAATGCCGATCCAGTTGCGGATGACACCGAACAGGCTGCCGACGTTGATCCCGTAAGGATTTGTCCACGCGCCACGCCGCAGATAGTCCAGCCCGCCCTGATCGAAGCGCACCATCTGCCCGTCGCAGTTGACCCAGGCGTGGGTGACGCGCTCGTCGTTGTACTGCAATTTAGGCAGGTAGTGTTCCTCCCACGAGGCGCGATCTTTGAGCAAGTGTTCGATCTCGGTGGGGATCGAGGTGACGTCGTCCTTTTGCAGGATGATCGTGCCCTCGTCGTTTTGGATGTGCCGCGAGCCGTCGGGCAACTCGCGGATCACCTGTGGCTCGAACGCCGGTCGCAGCCGCGTCGCCGGACTGTAACACGTGCTCCAGTTGAAATCGAAGCCGAGTTTCGCGCCGATAACGGCATCCATCGGATTGCCGTCGCCCCACGCCTGCGCCTCTTCGGCGGTGATGTGCCCTTCCGCCGCCCACTTGCCCAGCGTCTCATTCCAATAGCCGAAATGGACGACGGGCATACGATCGTAACCCTGATAGTGCAAAATTGCTTGGACGCGTTCGCGGTTGTTCATAAGTCTAGGCCCCTTGATTCACTTCGATCATCGCCCGCAGCACGCCATCCTCATACCCCGCGACCAATTTGAACGCCTCGACGATGCGTTCCAGCGGGAAGCGGTGCGTCGCCAGAGGCGCGATGTCCACCAGGCCGCGCTGCACCATACGAATCGCGCGCGGGTACGTGTGCTTCATTCGCCGCACCACCTTAATCGTGAGGCCCTTGCGCCGGATGACTGAAGCGTTCATCGTCATTGTGTCGTCGGAGGGGATGCCTACGACGATGACTTTGCCGCCGGGACACGTGACGCGCGCTGCCTGATCGGGCGTCTCGTGCGCGCCCGCTGCTTCGAAAGCCACATCGACGCCGCGCCCGTTCGTCGCACGCATGATCGCGGCAACCACATCTTCCAACTCTGGATCGTACACTGCATCGGCGACGTATTTCGGCGCGAACTGCTGCCGGTGCGCCAGCGGTTCGGTCATGTAGATCACGCCTGCGCCTGCCGCTTTCGCCACTGCCGCCGTCATCAGGCCGATCACGCCAGCGCCCAAGACCGCGACCGTCTGCCCGACCTTGAGGTGCGCCAGATCGACGGTGTGAATGGCGATGCCGAGTGGCTCCAACAGCGCGCCGTCGTCCGGGCTGAAGCCTTCCGGCAGCGGGAAGCAGTTCTCGGCGGGCATGACGGCGTACTCGGCGAAGACGCCGTCAATCGGCGGTGTGCCGCAGAAGCGCACGTTCGGGCAGATGTTGGGATGTCCGTGCTGGCAGAACTCGCACACACCGCACGAGATCGCCGGTTCCACGGCGACCAACTGGCCCAGCCGTAGCCCGTGCTCACTTTCGACGCCCGGTCCGAATCCCGCGATCCACGCCGAAAACTCGTGGCCCATTGTGATCGGCTCCTTCACAATCGCGTCGCCGATGCCGCCTTCGAGGTAGTAATGCACGTCCGACCCGCACGTGCCCACCGAGGCGATCTTGAGCAGCACTTCACCCGGTCCCGGCGTGGGAACCGGCGCGCGCTCCACCCGCAAATCCCGAATCCCATATAACCGGGACGTAAGCATTGTTTTTTCTGACATTGTTTCCTCCATAAAGAGTTAAGAGTGAAGAGTAAAGAGTAGCCGGTGACGTGTATAGCGCTCTATTACTGGTTGCCAACCGCTGTCTACCGTCTACTGTCTACCGTCTACCAAACTTTGACAAATTCCGGCGTCACCTTGATAATCAGATTCTCCGGCGAGTTAGCCCACTCTTGCGGATCGGGAGCCAGGACGCCTTCCGGCCCCATGTAGCGGGTGTAGATGCGCAGTGCCATGTCGCGCACGAACTCGCGCGGTTCGGTGATCAACTCCACCTGGCCCTCGAAGACGACTGCGGAGACGCCATCAACGCTTTCGGCCACATCCATCACGACGGCGCACTTGGGGTTGGCGCGCAGCTCGCCGATCTTGCGCGTGCTTTCGTAGGAGCTGATCCACAGCGTCTCGCCATCCCATTCATACCATACGGGAACGACGTGCGGCTGCAACGTCTCCGGCGACGCGGTGGCAAAACGCGCCAACAGTGGCGCGGCCAGGAAAGCGTCTATTTTGATCTTGCGTTCAACAGGTAATGAGATCATTCGTTGCTCCTCATAAAATTAAACCACGAATCTGCACGAATCATCACGAATAAAAAAAATTAGTGCAGATTCTTGAAGATTAGTGGTAAAATTCTTGTCCGCGTTCCACGCCTTCATAAGTCCAGAATCTTTAACGATTCTTGCCGCATAAACGCCTCGATCAGTTGCGGCTTATGCTCGGCTTTCGCAATGACCTCCGCCGCACGGATATGGACTTCCACCGTCCAACGGTCATTGCGGTCTTCTTGCGTCGCCGCGTAGACTACGCCCGCCATCTTCGCCCAGCAGATTGCCGCCATACACATCGGGCAGGGTTCATACGTCGTGTACAGCCAGCAGTCGCACAAATGATGATTGCCAAGTGTCTTGCACGCTTGGCGGATCGCGTTGATCTCTGAATGGCCCGTCACGTCATGCGCCGCTGAAAAGATCGTGCCGCCACTCATAGCGATGATCTCATCCCCTTGCACGATGAGACAACCTACTGTCCAGTGGGTGAAACCAAACTCAATCGCTTGCGCCATCAACGCCTGGCTTGGATGTTGCATGGTTTCAGTCTCCGAAATACATCGCCTCCAACGACGCATTGACGCCCGGCGCGCCGAAGAGGGGCAGGTCGCGCAGATGCATCACTTCGCCCAACCGCTTGACCGCCGCGTAGTCCAGCGCCTTGATCCCGCCGCCAAGTTGCAGGGCGTAGATAATCGATTGCGCGGTGGCTTCCAGCAACTCAATGTTCATCAACGTCCAATAGATGTCGCCCTGGCTCATCGTCACCAGACCGTGGTTCTCCATAATGAAGCTATTGTACCTGGGCAGATACGGCGCAAAGCTGTCGGCCAATTCCTGCGTAAGCGGCTGTGCGTAGGGGACGACCGGGACCGGGCCGATCTCGGTGGTGGTCTCCGGGTAGAGCGGCAGCATCAGGTAGTTTTCGCCGCCGGAAATCGCCAACGCGCCAACGGCGGGCGCATGGCAGTGGATCACGGAGACCACGTCGGGCCGCTCGTGGAAGAACTTGAGGTACATCGGCAGTTCGCCGGTGGGGCGGCGCTCGCCCTCGACGGTTTCCCCGTTCAGGCTGACGAACACCACATCCTTGCAGCGGATGTCGCCCTTGTTCATCTGCGTCGGCGTGATGAGCACCAGATCGTCTTCCAACTTCCACGCCAGATTGCCGCCGTACCCCGTTACGTACAGATTGCGCGCCAGCCGGCGGCAGACCTTGACGAATAACTTTACTTCACGTTGGTATTGCTTGTGCAGCGTCATCATTTCTCCTTGAGCGTCAGATAGTCTTTAGTCGCGTAGTCGCTAGTCGGAAAGTTGCTAGTCCGTTTGTTCCGACTAGCGTCATTCTACTGTAAGCCAGAATAAAATCAACGTTACGCACGACGCAAAAGTCGCACCGCATGCGACTTTGACCTTTTCTCTATCTGCTACTATACTCTGCATAGCTGTACCCAACAATAGACTGCATTCACATCAACAGGAAAAACGATTCGACTAACGACCACTTGGCTACCTGACTATCCGACTATATCAAACTGTTTTTTGGGAGGAACCTATGGAAGACTTTGAAAAACTTGGCGTTTTTTATCTGGGCAAAGAGTACGATCTGGAAAAGAAGGCTGCTAAAGACACACTTTTACTGTACGACAGCAAGGATTTGGTGACACACGCCGTCACCGTCGGTATGACCGGCAGCGGCAAAACCGGGCTGTGCATCGGCTTGATCGAAGAGGCCGCCATCGACAACATCCCCGCCATCCTCATTGACCCCAAAGGTGATCTGGGTAATTTGCTGTTGACCTTCCCCCAACTGCGTGGCGAGGACTTTCTGCCCTGGATCAACGAGGACGACGCCCGTAAGAAGGATATGACACCCGCCGCTTACGCCGACGCGCAGGCCGCCCTCTGGAAGAAAGGGCTGGCGGACTGGGGACAAGATGGCGCGCGCATCCAAATGTTGAAGGACGCCGCCGATTTCGTCATCTACACCCCGGCCAGCAATGCCGGTGTGCCCGTTTCCATCCTGCAATCCTTCGCCGCGCCGCCCGCCGCCGTGTTGGACGACGGGGAGATGATGCGGGAGCGCGTCGGCGTCACCGTCACCAGCTTGCTTGGCCTGTTGGGCATCGACGCGGATCCGATCCAGAGCCGCGAGTACATCTTGCTCTCGACCATCCTCGATTTTGTGTGGCGACAGGGCCGCGATGTCGACCTCGCCGCGTTGATCCAACTGGTGCAGAACCCGCCAATGACCAAGATCGGCGTGCTCGACCTGGATTCGTTTTACCCTGCTAAAGACCGTTTTGCTCTGGTGATGGCGTTGAACAACCTGCTCGCTTCTCCCGGTTTCAATGCCTGGCTGGAAGGCGAGCCGCTGGACATCGGCCAGATTTTGTACACGCCGCAAGGCAAGCCGCGCATCGCTATCTTCTCTATCGCGCACCTGGGCGACAAGGAGCGCATGTTCTTTGTCTCCCTGTTGCTCAACCAGGTGTTGAGCTGGATGCGCGGCCTCTCCGGGACGACCAGCCTGCGCGCTTTGCTTTACATTGACGAGATCTTCGGCTATCTGCCGCCCATCGGCAATCCGCCGTCCAAGCTCCCGCTGTTGACGATGTTGAAACAGGCGCGCGCCTTTGGCGTCGGCGTGGTCCTGGCGACGCAGAACCCGGTGGACCTCGACTACAAGGCGCTTTCCAACGCCGGGACGTGGTTCATCGGGCGCTTGCAGACGGAGCGCGATAAAGCGCGATTGCTCGACGGCCTGGAAGGCGCTGCCGCGAGCGCCGGTGGGCGCTTTGATCGCCGCGCCATGGAGCAGACCCTCGCCGGGTTGGGCAGCCGCGTCTTCTTGATGAACAACGTCCACGAGGACGCGCCCGTGATCTTCACCACGCGCTGGGTGATGTCGTATCTGCGTGGCCCGATCACCCGCGAGCAAATCCGTGTGTTAATGGAGCCGCACAAAGCTGCGGCGCGCAAGGCCGCGCCAACGGTTACGCCGGCCCCGGCCATCGCCGCGACGACTGCTTTCGCGCCGGCGACGGTGACTGCGCCATCGGTGGTTGCTGCGTCGCCGGCCCCTGCCGGACTCCCGCCGACGTTGCCGCCCGATGTATCCGCGTTTTTCGTCCCCGTGCGTGGCAGTCGCAAGAGCCGCACGGTCGTCTACAAGCCGTATCTGCTCGGCGCCGCGCGGACGCACTTTGTCGACACAAAGCTGAGCGTGGATCAAATGGAAGATGTCGTGGCCGTGACGCCTATCGCCGATGCCCCGATCCCCGTGGATTGGGTGCAGGCGGAGGTCATCGACCTGCCCGTGACCGACCTGGAAAAACGCGGCGATATCGACGCTCAGTATGGCGCTTTGCCAACGGTGGCGGCCCAGGCCAGGAGTTACACGGCCTGGAACCGGGATTTCGCCACGTGGGTTTACCGCGAGCAGAAGTTGGAATTGCTCCGCAGTCCTGGCTTGAAGCTGATCGCCGCGCCCGACGAGTCGGAGCGCGATTTCCATATTCGCATCCAACAGATCGCGCGTGAGCAGCGCGACGCTGGCGTCGAGGCGCTGCGCAAGAAGTATGCGTCCAGGTTGACCACGTTGCAGGAGCGCATCCGCAGGGCGCAGCAAGCCGTCGAACGCGAACAGGCGCAGGCGCGCCAAGCCGGATTGCAGACCGCCGTCAACGTCGGCTCAACGCTGTTGGGTGCGTTGATGGGGCGAAAGGCAGTCAGCGCGACCACCGTGGGCAAGGCGGCGACAGCAGCAAAGAGTGCGGGGCGTGCCTCACAGCAGCGCGAAGACATTGCCCGCGCCGAGGAAACCGTCGAAGCCTTGCAAAAGCAGTTGGCCGACTTGCAGGCCCAATTCGACGCCGAAGCCCATACCCTGGCAGAAAAAATGGAGCAGTTGGCGACACAGGTGGATCATGTAACGGTCAAACCCCGCAAGACCGACATCTCCGTGCAGTTAGTGTCCCTCGTCTGGATGCCGCACTGGCAGGATGAGGGTGGGGGACTGTTGGCCGCCTGGTAATATCCTGGTCGGTGGACGCCAAGCCGGCTTTGTTTGACCTGGTAACGCAACCAGATGCGAGTTAACGTGCAGGGGACTTCCTCGTGAGGGGAAGTCCCTTTTTTGACTTGCACAAAAGTAGGGGAGACGTATACTTGTAGATGAGCGATGTTCCAGAAGGAGGTAAGTCTTATGACAACGCTTTATGTTGAACCTGTTCAAAAATCTCAAGAGGTGTTTGAGCTGGTCCGCGCGGCGATTGCCAGCCAAATCACTCGTCTTGAGTTGGGCGTGCAGTTAGCACAGCAACGGTTGGCGAAATTCGAGCAAAAGTATGATGTTACGTCGGCACACTTTATGGCGAAAATGACAGCCGAAGACCTTGCTGACGGGGATCAGGAATATGTGCAATGGGCAGGTGAATACACATTACTACAGCGGCTTGAGGAAAAGTTACGGCAATTGACGGAGATCAAATACCGTGATTCAGCGTTACTTTGAGCAGATTCGCGCCTGTGTTGACCTGTATGCCGCTACCGACTTCGTTCTTAGGGTTCGTAAAAGAATAATTCCGCGCAGGGTGATATAATGCAGCCATCTCGAATCAAGAAATGGCGCTATGAAACCAGAAATCACACAAGTCGTGCATCAATGTCAATGTAGCATCTGTCAA
>Ga0334890_1000729_pt1 | contig 54407 bp, 51 predicted proteins | sample GraSluR1_MG_3_FD_207220 | JGI IMG/M metagenome (GOLD analysis project Ga0334890, IMG submission 207220) | Sludge microbial communities from methane-producing bioreactor in Wageningen University, Netherlands - Granular Sludge_31_08-R1 | ecosystem: Engineered > Bioreactor > Anaerobic >... | reverse complement strand
TTTTCCATTACCGGTTCGCTCTAACCAGGCTAAACAATCTTCGTTCAGCTTTTCGAGGTTATGGAAAGTACGGTTCCTGGCAAAGTTCCTTTTTACAAATTTCACCACATTTTCAACCTTTCCTTTTTTACGTTAAGATTTACATAAAAAAGGTTACGTTAAGACTTTCATTATGTAAAGAAATATGCATCTAAACCAAAGAGAGTCGTGTTTTGAATGAATATTTCTTTACATAATCAACCATCCATGTTACCAAATAACCAAATGTTTTAGGAGGGGTTTGGTTATGGTAATAAATTTTAAAAAGCTAGTTGTTTTATGTGAAGATGAATTAATCAGTCGTGAGTATGGCAGTATGTATTATCAGAAGATCAGGACTGAATGGGACAGGTTAAATCAATGGATGGAAGAACATCGATACACCGATTTTTCTGAGACTATTGGCTTTAAATACTGCGATGAGGTTTTAGGGGATCACATCCTGACTGAAAAAGTAAGCAAGAAAAATCAGATAAGACTCAGAGCAGTACGGATGCTGATTTCATACCAGAAAGAGGGAGATTTTGAATTCCGTACCCCACGAGTTGAAAGGATCTTTTCTGGTGATATTGGGAAAACCATAGAATTGTATCTGTTATATACGAGAAATGTCCTGTCTTTGTCCAATGAAACGATAAAAAATAAGGAACAGTATCTATACGAATTCCATGTATTCCTCAATGAACGTGGTCTGTCTCTAGATGATTTAAATATGGACATAATAGAAAGCTTTTTTGTATCTATGGGATATTCACTTGCCTCAAGGCATAACGGCGGATCGACTCTACGGATTTTTCTCCGCTATGCCTATGATAACGGACTTACGAAAAATGACTATTCCATTTTTGTTCTTGCTGATAATTACAAAAAGCATTGTAAAATCCCAACAATATATGAAGAGTCAGAAATAAGCAGCATGATCGCATCCGTAGAGCGTTCATCCGCAATAGGTAAACGGGATTACCTGATTTTACTTTTGGTCTTATGGTAATCTGCAAACTCTTTGGTAAGTAACAGATCTCCAGCATTCTCACTGACCAATATCAGATGGTCCTGATCATATACAATTTCCTTAGTCATCCCTCCATAATATTCAAATGCGTTTTCATGAACTCCTGGATATCTAAATACATATTCCACCCTTCTAATATGTTCATTTCTTCCTCCTCTGCTATGATAAAAGCTGTTTTATTTCCAGCTCTATCATAGCTTTTTTGGAGGATTGTGGTAAATACTGTTCATTCTTATTTGTTGTTTTCTGTCCATTTTAGTTTATCAGTTACAATATCGGGGGTAAAAGCGGAGAATAGTACTTTTGTAATGCTGGAAATTATGTTCTCGCAGACGTAAAATAGGGGTAGGGTCGCGGAGGGGGAACATGGTAAGCATTCACAAAAGTCAATGATAGTACTGTGGTTTTTCCAGTTTGAATATTGATATAATAAGGTAAAGATACAAATAAGGTGGTGAATCAAGTGAATACAGCAAAAAAAGATTTACTTGAATTAGTCAATCGAATATCAGAAACAGAAGCAAAAGAAATCCTGGATTTTGCACTATTTCTTGAAATAAAAAGAAATACAAAGGATTTTAAGGATTTAGAAATTGCCAGTCAAACAAGCTGCGATTTTTGGGATAATGATATTGATGATGAGGTTTGGAACAATGCCTGAACAAAGAGATATAATTTTAATACCGATACCCTTCAGTGATTTGCAATCTGTAAAAAAGAGACCGGTTTTAGTAATATCCAATGACTATTACAATGAAGTGACCAGGGATATTGTTGTATTGGCAATTACTTCAAACCTTGGCGATAAGAAATTTACAATAGACATTACTAATGACGATTTAGACGAAGGGCACCTAAAAGTGAAATCATGTATCCGTTGTGACAAAATTTATACGTTGTCACAGGATATTATAATAAGAAGGTTTGGCAAAGTATCGGAGAACATAATGGAAAAAGTCGTTTTGAATTAATGGAGCTAATAAAAATAAAATGATATTTTGGGATTTATTCGAGAGCATCTGCTGAGAGGTAGGTGCTTTTTGTTTTATCGGTTCCTTCGTGGGCGGGGACATAGCCTTGTGTAGAAAAGCGTTGAAATAAGGGCTTTTCAGTCATTGAGGGTTAAGAACCGCTACAATTTTAAGCCAGGTGATGATTTAATAATTAATGTCAGCTATAATAAGTTATACAATTAACAATATTGGGGGGCTCACAAATGACTATTCGTGAAGCAGTTATAAGGGCTATTAGAGAAAGGCAAGGCCAATGGGTGTCGGGAGAGGCCTTAAGTCAAGGTTTGAACGTGAGCAGGACTACGATCTGGAAGCAAATAAAAATGCTTCAGTCAGAGGGATATGCAATAGAGAGTTCTCCCAAAAAGGGATACCGCTTATCAATATTTCCCGATATCTTGTCTCCTGAAGAAGTAAAGGGGGGGTTGCAAACCTCTGCTTTTGGGCAGGAACATTATTTTTATTTCCGGGAAATAGACTCTACCAACAATTATGCCAAACAGTTAGCTGCTGAAGGGTATGCGGAGGGAACTCTGGTGGTAGCCGAAAAGCAAAGCGCAGGGCGGGGGCGCCGGGGGCGGCAGTGGCACTCGGAGCCGGGGCAGGGGATCTTTATGTCGCTGATATTGAGGCCTAAATTACCGGTTAAAGAGCTTTCAAGGATTACTATGTTTATTGCAGTGGCAATTGTTGAAACTTTAAACGGGGTCGGCATAAAGTCAGGCATTAAATGGCCCAATGATGTGCTTGTAAATGGCCGGAAAATCGCCGGTATACTGACCGAGGCAGTTACGGATATGGATGGCATCGAATATATTGTGACCGGTATTGGATTAAATGTTAACACCCTTATTAAAGACTTCCCCGAAGAATTTCGCAGTATTGCCACATCAGTCCAGGAGGAAGCCGGGTGCGTTTTCCCGCGGGTTGAGCTTTTACAGGCACTCCTGCTGCATTTGGAGAAGCACTACCAGAAGCTGATCGCTGGTGGATTCAATGAAATTTTGGAAAAGGTAAGGAACTTGTCGCTGGTAATAGGGCATGATATAAAAATTGACAGCGTCAACGGGATAAGCAACGGCCGGGCTATCGATATTGACAATAACGGTTTTCTGATGGTTCGCGATGCCATGGGCAACATTCACCATGTCATGTCTGGAGAAATATTATTCAAGCCAAATAAGAAAACAGTAAAGTAATGTTAACAAAAATTATAAATTAAGTTGACAATAACCCCGGGTATGTATAATATAGTTTCTAAGTTATATTAGCTGCCGGGAGGTACAGGCATTGAAATCATCAACTTACAGTCCATTGCGGTCTATGGTATATGCATCATTGTTCGGCGCATTGACTGCCATTGGGGCATTTATTGTAATTCCGATGCAGCCTGTTCCCTTTACTCTGCAAACATTTTTTACTGGTCTGAGCGGAGCCTTGTTGGGAGGGAGAACCGGAGCATTGAGCCAGGTGGTGTATGTAATTCTGGGCTGTATTGGTCTGCCTGTATTTGCGGGCGGCAAGGCAGGATTGGGAGTGCTCTTCGGTCCAACCGGGGGATATCTTATCGGTTTCATTGCCGGGGCTTTTGTGATTGGGAAAATTGTTGAAGCCCGGGCAGAAGCAGGTACATTATTATGGACAGCCATGGCTATATTGGCTGGTGACCTGCTTATCTATACTATCGGTACCTTGCAACTCGCTGTTATAGCTCATCTATCAGCTTTAAAAGCCATTCTTATCGGTGCTGTACCATTCGTTTTGCCGGAATTGTTGAAACTGCTGGCTGTAACAGTCCTGGCCTCGAAAATCAGGGAAAAAGTGCCGTTCTTATTGAGGAGATAATCATGATTAAAATCAAAAACCTGAGCTATGAATATAAAGCCAATTTAAACCCCGTCCTTCTTGACATTAACCTGAGTATAGAAGAAGGGGAATATCTTGTACTTATAGGAGCAAATGGCAGCGGTAAAACAACGCTGATTCGTCACCTTAACGCCTTACTGCTTCCAAGCAGCGGGGATGTGGAAATTGATGGCCTGAACAGCAAGGAAGTAAAAAACCATATAGAAATAAGGCGCAAGGTGGGCATGGTTTTTCAGAATCCTGAAAATCAAATAGTAGGTATGAGTGTTGAAGAAGATGTGGCCTTTGGGCCAGGCAATCTTAAACTGCCCAGCTCTGAAGTGAGACGAAGGGTAAAGCAAGCCCTCGAAATGGTAGGCCTCAGCGGGTTCGAGAAAAGGGTTCCCTATACTCTGTCGGGAGGGGAAAAACAACTCCTGGCACTGGCTGGTTTACTGTCCATGGAACCCGGATACATTATTCTGGATGAAGCTACTTCTTCCCTTGATCCGGTCGGCAAAGAGAAAGTGCTGGCTATTTTAGACGAGCTGAAGAATCAGGGGATAGCTATTATTCATGTTACTCATAATATGGAAGAAGCGCTGCGGGCAGACAGGGTGCTGTTAATGGGCAGTGGTCAAATAATAGCTGATGGAGCTGCCAGAGACATACTAATGAACCGGGAGCAGTTAAAAGCTTTAGGCCTGGCACCACCAATGATTGTTGAACTTATGACGCGTTTGAAGCCGTATTATAAAAATGAAAAAAGCATCTTGACCATTGACGAAGCTGTAAACGAGATATTAAACTTGCTGCAAAATAATGATGGAAAAGACAGGGATTATAGCTTCCGGGAAGCGGAAAGCTATGCCTGAGTTCGGGCAGTATTTAGACAATGAATCCTCTGTACATAGCTGTGATCCGAGAGTTAAATTGCTGGCAGTTCTGGCGTTTAGCATTGTAATATTGCGCCTGGATGCCACTGGATTAATATTGACAACCGCGATTGTGTTCACGTTCTCCTGGCTGGCAAAGATTGGCATAGTCAATCTCGTTAAAAGCACTCGGCCGGTCTGGCCTTTTTTTGTCATGCTTTTTTTCATCTATGTTCTTTTTACTCCTGGGACTTCCATACTGCCATCCTCTTTTGGCCCGTTTATGATCAGTAAGGAAGGGCTGTACCTGGGAGTATACCAGCTGGGAAAATTTCTTCTTCTGATTCTGACAGCATCACTCCTGACTATGACAACATCGCCATCGGAGCTTACGATAGGGGTGGAACGTCTGCTAAGGCCGCTGCAAATACTCGGAATATCTTCTCATAATATAGCTTTGATGGTAAGCATGGCTATTCGATTTATTCCAACGCTGCAAAGAGAAATGAATAACATACGAGACGCGCAATCAGCCAGAGGGGCCAATTTCCGGGCAGGCAGCCTGATTGGGAAAATTCGTTCAATAATATGCATTGCTACTCCCTTGACCATAAGTATTCTGCGGCGTTCGGATGAACTTGTGGAAGCTATGGAAGCCAGGGGTTACCAGCCCGGACAACGAACATATCTGCGTGAGCTTGAATTTACCAGAAAAGACTATTTGTCACTGGGTGTAATTTTACTCCTCATAGCTTTCATCTGCTGTCTCTCATAAAATATATCGGATTATTCATAATTAGCTTTTTAATATGATTCGTTGGGTACTATAATACTGCCATCCTGAGTCAACGCCGAAGGATCTTGAGATTCACCCTCCGGGCACTACTGATGTTCGCTTTGCTCACGATTAAGGTGGCTTCGCTAACACTCAGTTTTTTGAATCATGCAAAAGTCTCAATTGATTATACGATAATATTATTTCAACTCCATTATTTTTTCATGCCAGGCATAAATTCACATCTTAGGCCAGAATTATTCAGCATTGAACTACGCAGTAGAAATTACCAAAAGGCATTTTTATGAACAGGTAAAAAGCAATCTTTATCATTACTAGATACTGCATATTATCTTGGTATCAATTTTGCAATAGATAAAACCAAGATAAAGAAAAAAATTAGGAAGTGGAATTATGTTGGATTTTATGCTTAATCAGAAGGTTATGCTAAAAAAGGTCTATGATGGTGTGGATTATAAAGAAGGAACAATTGTAGCTGTTATGATTGTTAATAAAGGCCGCGAATTGGAGGAAAACTGCGCAATGCTTAAAGTCAGAATTGGGAATATGATTACTGATTGGATACCCGAATCAGACTTGGCTGCAGTTGGACACCAGGAACTATTGGTCGCTAATTGGTAATACTTGCTCTAAACTCCCCTTCTAACTCTAATTACTCATTGCCCGCAGGTGGCGCAAATTTACTGCGGAGCAATGAGTAGTCAGAGAAGCACGAGAATAGGCGATCCTTGGATGATGAAGTTAAAATGCAATAATTGTTGTTCTCTTATACGTACACCTGTTATAAAAACCAGACAATATCGAGGGCCTTTTCAGGATTTGGAGAAAAAGCTTGGAGTAATCTGTTATAGGCAGTTAATTGAATATAATGAGTCGAAATTCAAAAAAGAATTGATCCCAAGTGCAATCGCAGCAACACACAAAAGCCGATTTTGGAAAAGGATTGCTCAAATAACTGTGTCGCTTTGCGTAAAAGCAGCAAAAAGGCTACCGGGAAAATTTGTTTAATTGAGAGTTTTGCATAGTTCGAAAATTTGTCCGGAGGGTGAATCTTAAGATCCTTCGGCTTTGCCTCAGGATGACAGTACTATAGTACTTGTCTAATGATGAGGAAAAGTTAATTATGCAAAATCCTCGATTGTTTTTTTAATCAGATAAAAATAAAGATGAGCAATATAAATGTCATAATTGTTGTTTTCCTATGCACACACCTGTCATAAAAACCGGACACAATATGGGAAGGGTGTAACGAAGTCCAACAAAACCTTGGAATACTTTCGTCTGCTATATGGGCATATTATTTGCGATATATACAATTGAGATTCAAAGGAGCTGAATAGGAAAACTGCCTTTATACAAATGCCTGCCGTAAAAGTAGAAGAGCTTATTTTGGAAAAGGATTGATCAAATGACTGTGCTGGTTACAAAACATGCAGTAAAAAGATACCGGGAAAGGTTGTTTGACTATTCCTCATCAGATGAGAGAATAAAGCAATTGCTGGCGGAGATATCCGCCAAGGGGAAAATGAACTGTGTGCGTCCGGATTCCCAACACAATTGTTTTGAGGTGGAATACCGTGGTATTTCGGTAGTGCTCCTGGACAAAGAAGATCGATTGGTGGTTATAACTTGTCTGGGGGACTGTAAGTACAGAAAGTGGATAAAACACAAAGAAGCCCGGCTCAAAGTTTCGCAAAGTCTTCGCTGGGGTCTTTGCGAAGATTTTGGATACTGTAAGGCAAAGTGAGCACGGTTAAGAAGAACAGCAAACTTCTGATTCCAAGGTCAAGGATTAAACGTGATAGATATTTTGTATTGGGGAAGATGAAATAACAGAACTAGTCTACTACCCAGGAAGGAAGTATCTGCTTGATGATACCGGTGGCAATCATGGAATAACCATGAAAAAAGGAAGGTGACAACTTATGAACGAGGAGATACGCTGGGTTAAAACACACTGTGCCAGGATGGATCAAGGCGGGTGTGCTTTGCTCGTGGGGGTCAAAAATAATGAAATTGTTCAGGTAAAAGGTGATCCAGAGGGATATCTTAATGCAGGATATACTTGTTATAAAGGCAGGGTTTCCCCTGAGCGTCTTAAGCACCCGGCTCGTTTAAAGCATCCTTTGAAACGAGCCGGGAAACGCGGTGAAGGAAAATGGCAGCGTGTTTCCTGGGAAGAAGCACTCGATATAACTGCTCAGAATTTACTGAGCATTAAGGAAAAATACGGTGCCCGGGCAGTAGGCTTCGGGGTTGGTATGCCCAAAGGGCTGGAACATTTTATATTAATTCGCCTGGCAAACATATTTGGTTCCCCTAATGTAGTAGGAATTCAGGATTCATGCCATGCTCCCCGGGAGGTCACCGGTATGCATACTTGTGGATTCTATCCCATTGCCGACCTGCATAATCCCACCAATCTTGTTCTTTCATGGGGCAGCAATAATCTTTCTACCAACGAGGAGGGACAGATTGGAAGCCTGATCTTGCAGCAATTGAAAAAAGGAGCCAGGCTGATTGTGGTTGATCCCCGCTGCACTGAATTGGCCCAACGCGCTGATCTGTGGCTTCAGCTCAAACCAGGGACGGAACAGGCCCTGGCGATGGGCTTTTTGCATGTCGTGATGGAAGATTCTTTGTATGACCGGGATTTTGTTGAAAACTATACTTATGGTTTTCAAGACCTGGTCCAACAGGTAAAACCTTATTCTCCAGAACGTGTTGCAGAGATAACCTGGGTGGCTCCTGAGCTGATCCGTGAAGCAGCGCGTATGTATGCTGAAGCCAACCCGGCTGCTTTGCAGTGGGGAAACGCTATTGAACATAGTGTGAATGCTTTTGATTCTACCCGTGCTCTGGTTTGCCTGATGGCAATTACGGGAAACCTGGAGAAGGCTGGAGGCAACATAAACGCTCACGATTATAATATTCTAAGCATGGGTGAACTGGTGAGAGCCGATCTTATTCCCAATAAGAAAAAAGAAATGATTGGTGCATTTCACGGCACTATTCCCCGGCTGATGACAGTGCCCCCGGCATATTTTCGCAAGGCGGTACTGGAAGACTACCCCTATCCGGCCAGGGGATACTACGGTATGTGTACCAATCCCCTTTTGACCTGGGCTGATAGCCAGTATACCTATGAAGCCTTTATGAAGCTGGATTTCATAGCTATGGCAGAGATATTTATGACTCCGACTTCCTCTCTGGCTGATATCGTCTTTCCCGTAGCTCACCAATATGAAATTAATGATATCGGGCATTACGGGATCGGACATGGTATGATTCTCCCTCGTCCTAAAATCGTTGAACCGCCGGAGGAATGCTGGCCGGATATTAAAATAATGAATGAACTGGGCAAGAGGATATCTCCTGCTGAATACTGGCACGAAGATTTCGAGGATTTCCTTGAAGATGTCTTGAAGCCGGCGGGGCTTAGCTATAATGAGTTCGTTGCCCGCGGGTATTTAAAAGGCCCGGATTTATTTGGCCTGCACAGGGAAAAAGGTTTCCGCACGCCTACAGGAAAAGTGGAATTGAAGTTGAGCAAGGCGGAGCAGTTTAATTTGAAGCCGTTGCCTGAATATATGGGATTGCCCGAGGAGGAAGATCCTGAATACCCGCTAATCCTGATCAGTGCCAAAAGCCGTTATTTCCTGATGTCTTCTTACCGCTGGGTGGAAAAACTTCGGCGTAAAAGGCCTTATCCAACAGTTGAAATACACCCGGAAGCAGCAGCTTCCTGCGGGATTGTCGAAGGAGATGAGGTGGTTATTGAAACCAGATATGGACAAATTACACAGATAGCCCGAGTAACCGACGATGTTCATCCCTGCGTAATCAGTGCTGCGGTTGGCTGGTGGTTTCCGGAAGGAGAGGCGGGAGAACAGTTCGAATGGAAAAAATCCAACTATAATATGCTGACTTCTGTGAGTAAGCTCGGCCGGGAATTTGGAACTCCCAATATGAAAAACTTACCCTGTCGGATAAGGCGGGCAGAACAGGAGTCTGAACAAATACCCGTGTACCGAGAAAATGTTCAGGACGTTCACAAGCAATAGTATTATGTTTTGGGGGTAGATGGAATAATGACTCACAAAGCTTTGAATTCTGCATCATGGCTGACAGTCAAACAGATGATGAATACGAATTTCCGGCTGCTTCATGCGGACGATACCTTGAGGACAGTGCTCAGTTATTATACCGAATGTAAAGTAAGCACTCTCCCGGTAGTTGATGAGGAAGATAAACTTATTGGTGTTTTTCCCAAAAAAAGGCTGTACCAAGCTCTATTGGATGGTGGCAAACTCGATGATCCTTGTACTCCCTATATTGTTTACAATCCTATTTATATATCATCTGAATTAAGTTATGATGAGGTTTCTCTGGCAGTAAGAGTTACCAGGAGCACGGTTGATTATGTAGTTGTCGTGGATCGCTCCGGCAAAGTAGTGGGCTTGATTGGGACTGCAGAATATCTGCGGGAAAGCATGAATGTTATTCTCAAGTCATCTGCTATCCTGGAATCCCTGTTTAATGCCAATTATGAAGCTGTAATTATAGTAGACAACAAGGGCTACATTTTGAGAGTTAATCCGGCTGTAGAGGGATTGTTTGGCTTACAGTTTACAAACGTGAAGGGCAGTCATTTAAAGGAAGTGCTGCCTGAAATAAGTATCATGCAAAAACGGGTGCTGGGAGCAAAGCATACCATAAAGGGACTCCCGGTAATTGTCAACCAGATGCCCATTTTTGAAGATGGAATTTACATCGGTACAGTTATCACTATTATCGATAAATCAGATGTTGAAGAAATTGCCCATGAGCTCGAGATGGTCAAGGACATGCATATCATCCTGGAAGGGGTGCTGAATGCTACATCAGACGGAATTCTGGTTTCCGATGTTTATGGGAAAATAAAATACAGTAATAAAAGAGCCCGCGAGTTGTTGCTGAAAATGCCGACACAAAATATTATAGGCAAAGCAGTGGAAGAAGTATTAAAAAGTGAAGGTGCAGGACAGGCATTAAAAAACGGATTGCCTGAGATTACTGAATGTGTAATCGGTGATAAGAAATGTATTATATCCCATATACCTATTAAACAGGCCCGGGACAACCATTATATAATCACCGGAGTAGTCAGCACTATATATCTTGATGATAATATTTTCAATGAAGAAATCGCCACGAAACTATTGTCGTTAAAACAGCAGGTTAATTACTACCGCAATGAATTAGAAAAAAAAGGCAATGAAAGCAGGTTTGAACAAATAATCTCCCGCAATGCTGAATTTAACAATCTAAAGAATGAAGCGTACCGGATTGCCAAGAGCAGTTCTACTGTTTTGTTAACCGGTGAAAGTGGAGTGGGAAAAGATATGTTTGCCCGGGCCATACACGCCTCCAGCCCGAGAGCCAAACACCCCTTTATAAAGGTTAACTGCGCGGCTATTCCGGAAACTCTTTTGGAATCCGAACTCTTTGGTTATGCACCCGGTTCATTTACCGGGGCTTCCCGAAATGGCAAGCCCGGTTATTTTGGGCAGGCCCACAAGGGAACTATATTTCTCGATGAAATAGGTGATATGCCGCTGTCCATTCAGGTAAAAATCCTGCAGGTTTTGCAGGAGAAACAGTTTATGCGGGTAGGCGGAACCAGCCTGCGAAAGGTTGATGTCAGAATCATTGCCGCTACCAATAAGGATCTGCGCGAAGCTATAAGAACAGGAGCTTTTCGTGAAGACCTGTTTTATCGCCTGAATGTTATCGAATTCTATCTTCCTCCGCTCAAGGAACGGGTTGAAGATATTTTACCATTGACTTACAAGTTTATTGAAAAATACAATAATATCCTGGGTGCGCATATCACCGGAATCAAACGCGAAGCCTGTCGTGTTCTGGAGAGTCATTCCTGGCCTGGTAATATACGGGAGCTGGAAAATGCCATAGAAAGAGCCGCTAATTATGCCTGGGATGGGAAAATAGGGGTCGAGCACCTTCCTGCTCATATATTTCAGCCGGAAAACAAAAAGCCCAAACCCTCAAATTATCGGTCGGCACTTTCCGATGCTGATAAAAACATTATTATTGAAGCTCTGCAGAAAACCAAGGGAAATAAGAGCGCAGCGGCCAGGATGCTCAATTTGAGCCGTTCGGCATTTTATGAGAAGTTGAAGAAATATGAGCTTAGTTGAAAAAATATCACGGGAGGAAAAGGAAAATCCCAATGATTTTGATTTTTTTATGAGCAGTAAAATTTGGGCGAGGGATAAGTCTTTATTTTATAAACGGCAAAACCAAAAGATGCCTCAGGTATCCAAATGTATTATTGAGATAGCTCTTGCGTGAATTAGAGCTTTTTTTTTATGACAATGAAAAGAATATACGTATCTTATTCCGGGCAATATAGATATATTAAAAATCATTTTTGTGGTGCTGCACCGATAGCTGCTTATTGTATGCTGCGTGTCCAGAAGTTGTATGAGCAAACATACACCTGTATGGAAGAACAAACAACAGCATTTGGACTGATATTGATTTCTGATCCCTAAGTAGCTGATTTTTTAAGCAATTCTTCCCTTGGCACGAATGTTGCGGTTATGTTGACAGAACAAAAAACCAACATAAAGGGAAAGGGGGAATTAGCGAAATCTGTTCAATAAACCAGCTGGCAGAATACATACAAGCTGCCGGCAAGAATTAAATTTTAACCTAGGGGGTTGAGCAAAATTGGGAGTTTATAGTGATCTTTACGCCAGCAAACTTCGAACAGCTGACGAAGCGGTTAAAGCAGTTCAATCCAAGCAGTGGGTATGGTACAGCCACTTCGCCATGGGTCCCCGGGCTCTGGATGAGGCCCTCGCCCGGCGGGCCGGAGAGTTGACTGGGGTTAATGTCAAAGGTGTATGCCTTATGTACGAACCCGAATTAGTAAAAGTTGATCCCGAACAAAAGTCGTTTTTATATCATTCCGGTCACATGAGCGGACATGAACGCCATCTGGGCGATCAGGAACTGGCCTATTATATCCCCGGCAACTATGGCCAATGCCCGGGCAATACGCGAAGCGGCAACATGTATCCGCCCCAGATAGCCATGATTATGACCACTCCGATGAATGAACACGGTTATTTTAATTTCGGAACGTCCTGCTCTTATGCCAAGACTATTTGCGACATGGCAGATGTGGTTATCCTGGAGGTGAATCCCAATGCACCCTGGTGTCTGGGAGGGGAACAGGAATGCATTCACATTTCCGAGGTTGACTATATAGTTGAGCATGAAAGCCCCATGGCGGTTATCCCGTCAGAATTCACGGTTACCGAGGCTGAGAAGAAAATTGCTGCATTATTGATTGAGGAACTTGAGGACGAGGCCTGTCTGCAGTTTGGTATAGGTGCCCTGCCGTCCATGATCGGTAAAATGATTGCCGATACCGACCTGAAAAATCTGGGAATTCACTCGGAAATGATGGCCGACTGCTTTATTGATTTAGCTGAGGCTGGAATTGTTAATGGAAAGATGAAGAGCATTGACCAGAGAAAGATAACCTACACTTTTGCGCTGGGTTCTCAGCGGCTTTATGACTATATTGATAATAATCCCCGCTGTGCCACATACCCGGTGGACATTACAAACGATCCAGATATCATAGCAAGAAACGATAAAGTAATCTCCATAAACAACGCGGTTGAAATCGATCTCTACAGTCAAATCAATTCCGAGTCCTCTGGATTTCGTAATATTTCCGGTACCGGCGGACAGCTGGATTTCACCATAGGTGCCATGAAATCAAAGGGGGGCAAGCCTTTTATCTGTCTTTCCTCCACCAAGAAGCAGGGAGATAAAACAGTTTCCAGGATAGTACCCTATTTCCGTCCGGGAAGCATTATTACTGTGCCTAGAACATATGCGCCATACATTGTAACTGAATACGGCATAGCTAATATGATGGGCAAATCGACCTACAGAAGAGCTGAGCTGCTTATAGATATTGCTCATCCAGACTTCCGCGATGATTTGATCAAGGCTGCAAAGGAGCAGCGCATATGGACTCGAACCAATAAGATTGGTTAAACGATGTTTTTAAGAAGGGGAGTTGGTATTGATGGTTATTGCTATTGTATTGGCTTATATTGCGGCAACCACGGGCATTGGGATATATATGATGAGAAGGAAGACCACTTTGGCCGGGTATTTTGTCGCCAAAAAAGAATTGGGTACATGGTTGATTGTTCCCATACTGTTTGGAGAAATTATAGCCGGTGCAGGAACGGTAGGTAATGCCGCCCAAGCTTTTGGCTTTGGATTATCTTCGGTATGGGTAAACTGGGGCATGAGTATCGGCTGTTTGCTGGTTATGCTGACTGCCGCCAAATTCTACCGGGTTATCGGTAACAAATTTAATTCGGTATCAGTGCCTCAGGTTTATAAGGCAAGGTTCGATGCCAAAACCAGAATGGTCATGATGGTGGTTCTGGTTTTGGTTTACGCCATCCTTTTTGCCATGCAACCGGTGGCCGCAGGCAACATACTGGCGCCATTGCTGGGTGTTGACCATACCATGATAACATGGTTTGTGGGCATACTGTTCATAACCCTGTGTATTACGGGCGGCATGAAGGGTATGGCCTGGATGAATGCACTGCATTGTACGGTGATGTATATCGGCATGGGAATAGTTTGTTTCGCCGCCGTCAAGTTTGCCGGTGGTTTCGGGGGTATACAGGCTGCAGTTCCAGACACTTTCTTCAGGATGGACCAGCCTGACATGTTGACCATGGCGGGCTGGCTAATAGGCACAGCATTGTCGTTCTTTGCGGCTTCAGTATTGATCGCCGCTATTTTTGGAGCTAAAGACGTAAAGTCCTATAGATCTGGATTTGCCTGGGCTGCAGTTTTAACCTTCATTTTTGCCCTGTTCCCGGCTTTGATAGGTATAGTTGGCAGAGCAATTATGCCTGATGCCGCTAGCGGAAGCATTCTTTACCTGGTAGCCGAGCAAATTGGGCCGACTTTCACGGTTCTGGCTTCCATGGGTATACTCGCTGCGATCATGTCTACTGGTCCGGCATTATTGCTCCTGACTACTACCATGCTCAGTGAGGATCTCTATGTTTTGGCCAAGCCTCAAGCAACTGAAAAGCAGCGCTTGGTCTTTGCCCGTGTTGCCATGGCAGTACTTGGTTTGGCAGCGACTTATTTTGGTATGCATGCCGGTTCCATACTGGGGCAGATGGCAGGTGCTTTCCAGATCAGAGCCATTGCCGGTCTGGTACTCCTGGTGGCCATATTCTGGCCGCGGGTTGACAGCCGGGCGGCTTTCTGGTCCATATTAGTAGGCGGTCTGGTAGCAGCGGTATGGCATTTTTCCGGCAACCCGTATTGCACCTCTCTCTGGCCGTCGCTGGCAGTGGGAGTACCTATCCTGGTAGTACTGACCCTGATGGCTCCCAAACCAGTATCTGATGGGTATGCACTATATCAAGAGGCCCTGACAGAGGCTGACGCGGCAGGTAAATTGGACTAATATGCAAGTGGAAAAATGTGATGGATTTTAAACGATTGTCCATCATGGTTGTGGGAGTTGGTAGCAAGTGTTGCGGGACGAGTAGTCCGGCAGCACTTCACCAGCGCCCTGTTTAAAAACCGGCAAGCCAGGCTTGGTGATTATTCCGGTTTGTAGTTCAAGCCCAAAGGAACAATAAATATTGGGCGTTTTGGTACTTCAAATGCAGGTTGTGGCCTTCCGACAAATATATCAAAGTCTTGAGTTCATATTACCGGGCTTGGAGTAAATACGGCCTGAATGAATTCTGGCACATAGTACAAGGTCTTTAAAACAATGATTATAACTCGTGATTCAATACATTTAAGAAGAAAGGAGGGTGAAAATGTCATATCGTGATAAAGAATACAAGTTTATCAAGGTTAACATTGAAAATGATATTGCTATTGTGCAATACAACCGTCCCAAGGCTTTGAACGCTGCCAATGCGGAATTGGTAATGGAGCGTAATGAAGCTATTCATGAAGCGGGGCTGGATCCGGAAATAAAGGTTTTGATCATGACCGGTAACGAAAAGGCCTATAGTGCCGGCGGGGACCTGGCAGCTATGGTGAAGTACGGGCCCAAAGGCGCGCGGGAATTTGCTGATAAAGTGGTGCAGTCCGGTATGTCCCTGACCAACCTGCCCAAGCCGACCATCGCTATGATAGCTGGTTTTTGTATGGGAGGCGGGTTTGAAAACGCTATGTGCTGCGATCTCAGGATTGCAGCTGATAATGCTAAATTTGCCTTACCCGAGATTAATGTGGGGATTTACCCCGGCGGCGGTGCGACTCAACGGCTGCCCCAGCACGTATCCCTGTGCAAAGCCAAGGAATTGGTCTTCCTGGGTGAGACCTTTGATGCTCAGACCGCCCTGGATTTGGGATTGGTCAATATGGTTGTTCCCCTCGATGAGCTGCGGGAGAAAACAATGGAAGTGGCACGTAAACTTTGCAAAAAACCAGCTTTTTCTTTGCGCATGGCCAAAGAAGCCCTCAATGCAGCCTGGAGCTGCAGCCTGGAAAAGGGTTTACAGATTGAAACCCATGGCTGGGCAATGACTTATGGTACCAAAGATGCCAAAGAGGGAATGAATGCCTTTTTGGAAAAACGCAAACCCATTTATACTGGGGAGTAGTAGATTAGGAGGAAAAGATAAATGGAATACAAATACAATGTTCGTGATCTAAAATTTATATTGAAAGAGTGGCTCCCATCAAAAGAGGTATTTGCTCTTGATCGGTTTAAAGATTTCTTTGGCTATGATGATATTGATATGTATTTAACGGAAGGATATAAAGTAGCCCGGGGAGTCGTAAGTCCTATCAACGTGGAAGGTGACAAAAATCCGGTCACATTTGAAAATGGCGTTGTCACCAATCCTCCCGGATATAAAGAAGTATTTCGCTTCCTGCAGGAAAATGGGTGGGGATCCAGCAGTGAATGTGTTGAAGTAGAGGGCGGCATGCCCCTGATTCTCTACAAGGCGGTTGCCGAGATGATAGCCGCGGCCTGTCCGGCCATGGGCTCCAACATTAAGTTGACCTCCGGAGCCGCCAACCTGATTATCAAGTTTGGCACCGAAGAAGACAAAGAGAGATTTGTTCCCAAGATGCTCAGCGGAGACTGGCAGGGGACCATGAACCTGACCGAGCCGTCTGCCGGCTCAGATGTGGGCGATGCCCTGGCCAGATCTTATCCTACAGATGATCCGCGCATATGGAAAATTAAAGGAACCAAGATGTTCATCACTGCCGGCGACGGTTCCATATGTGAAAATACCATCCACATGGTGCTGGCGCGTCCTCCACAGGGTGCCAAAGGTTCAGCCGGACTGGGGCTATATATTGTACCCAAAATATGGGTCAACGAAGATGGCAGCCTGGGCAAGCCCAATGATGTCACCACCATCGCTATTGAACACAAGATGGGACTGAACGGTTCAGCCACCTGCATGCTTAACTTCGGTGAAAACGATGAGTGCTACGGGTTTCAGGTAGGACCGGATCCAGACGAAAAAGGTCGCTCCAAGGGCTTGATGATGATGTTCAACATGATGAATGAATCCCGTATTGGGACCGGACACAATGCCAACAACCAGGCTTCGGCTGCCTATGCTCTGGCATCACAGTATGCACTGGAAAGGATTCAGGGCTATATTAAAGGCGAACGGGTGCCTATTGTAAAGCATGCCGATGTCAGAAGAATGCTGCTGGATATGAAGGCCCACACCGAAGGTATCCGGGCTATGATATTCAAGGGATTCTGGAATCTTGACATTGCTGAAAACTCCAAGCCGGAAGACAAGGCCAAAGCCAAGGAATGTGCGGATGTCTCGGCCATACTAACTCCCCTGGTCAAGTGTTACGGAAGTGAAACCGCTGTTTTAATGACCGCAGAAGCCATACAGGTTCTGGGAGGCGTGGGATACACCAAGGAATATCCGGTTGAACAGTATATGCGTGATTCCAAGGTTCTGACCATCTGGGAAGGCACTTCATTTATTCATGGAAATGACCTGGTGGGACGCAAGATGACCATGAAAGACGGCGAACCTTTCAAGAAATGGATGGCCAGCATGAAGGCTTTCATAGATAATAACAAAGCTACCGAGGGTTTCAGTAAAGAATTTAGCAACATGGAAAAGGCCTACAATTGTGCTGAAGAAATCATGAATCTGGTCTATTCCTGGCATGCCAACAAGGCTGAGAAGGGTCAGCTGCTCAACGTGTTTGCCATTCGCATCCTGTTTATCTTTGCCCAGCTTTATGTAGCCATGTGCCTCCTGGAGCAGGCGCTTACAGTTAAAAAGATTACAGCCGAGCTCCCGGACGACCATTATGATATGAATTTCTACAAGGGTAAAATTGCCGGTGCCAGATATTATGCAAACAACATTTTGCCCAATGTCTTTACTTTGACTACGGTTATCAAAGATGCTGACACCAGTGTTCTGGAAGTTCCGGAAGAAGCCTTGATTATCGAATAGATTAGGGAAAGGGGTAATTTAAATGCGAGAAATTTACTTGGTTGAAAGTGTAAGAACCGCTATTGCCAAAGCCGGCAAATATTCATATTTTTCCAATCTGAGAGCCGATGACATGGTAGCCAAAGTCATGAACGAATTGATGCGCCGGGCCGGCCTGGAAGACAAGAAGGAAGAGTTGGACGATGTAATTCTGGGAGGAACTGCGCTGATCAAAGACATGGCCAGCAATATCGGACGTTATTCAGTAATCGTGTCCGGTTTTCCTCAGAGTATTCCCGGCTGTACGGTAGACCGTTTTTGTTCTTCCGGGCTTCAGGCTATTTTCAATGCTGTTTCCGCGATTAACATGGGTTGGGGTGCCGAGATGATTCTGGCCGGCGGTGTACAGCATATGACTCATATTCCCATGGGATTTGGCAATGAGCACAATCCGAATCTGAACCAGTTTACTGACGAAAACTTTGTACGCATGGGCTGGACGGCAGAGATGGTAGCGCGCAAGTATGGGATAAGCAGAGAGGAACAGGACCAGATGGCCGTGGAAAGCCACGAAAAAGCTGATAAAGCTACGAAAGAAGGCCTGTTTAAAGATGAGATTCTGCCTATTGAAGCTGAATTCCTGACCAGAGATGGCAGTACGGTTACCCAGGTTGTAGATACGGATCAGGGTATCAGACCCGGAACCACTATGGAAACTCTGTCTAAAATGAAACCGGTATTTATGGATGACGAAGCAGCTACGGTTACCGCCGGGAACTCCAGTCAAACCAATGATGCCGCAGCCTGTGTCCTGGTAGCCAGCAAGGAAAAATGCCAGGAACTGGGGCTTAAACCGAAAATGAAACTGATTGGCTACACAGCAGTTGGTGTAGACCCGAGGTACATGGGAATTGGGCCCGCTGTGGCGATTCCCAAGGTACTGAAACAGGCTGGTATGACCGCGGACCAGATTGATCTATGGGAAGTCAATGAAGCCTTTGCTTCGCAGGCGTGTTACTGTACCAAAGAACTGGGAATCAGAAATCATCCCTTATTGAACCCGCGTGGCAGCGGTATTTCACTGGGCCATCCGCTGGGATGTACCGGTGCCCGGATAGCCACTACCCTGATGCATGAGATGGAATTTTACGGTGCCAAATATGCAGTGGAAAGCATGTGTGTTGGTCACGGACAGGGCGCAGCTGCTATCTGGGAATGGGTCGGCTAAGTCTCTGAATAGTTAAAAGATTTGCGGTTGGCAGTCCAAGCAATAGATACAGTTTCCGCTAAAAGGATAAATTCTAGGCCAACCGCAGGTTATTATATTACAAGAATTAAGAAATGTTTCACTATGTCCAGTTATTTTAGCTAAGGAGGGAATAAGAAATGGAAGTTAAAAAAATATTTGTAGTCGGAGCAGGATTTATGGGTGCCGGTATCGCACAGGTGGGTGCCCAGGCAGGGTATGAAATATATTTATATGATATCGCTCCTGCTGCAGTGGAAAAGGGAATTGACGGAATTAAAAAGCTTCTCGGGAGAAAAGTGGCCAAGGATAAAATGACTCAAGGGGAAATGGATACCGCTATTAACCTGATTAAACCCAGCACTGCTCTTGAGGACGCAGCTACTGCTGATCTGGTAATTGAGGCAGTTTATGAAAATGCCGACCTCAAGAAAGATATCTTCTCCAAACTGGATGCCATATGCAAGGGTGACTGCATTTTCGCTACCAATACCTCATCCATTCCCATAACTTCACTGGCAACTGCGGTTAAAGATCAGGCCAGATTTATTGGTATGCACTTTTTCAGCCCGGTACCGGTTATGAGATTGTGCGAAATCATTCGGGCTATCAAAACCTCTGACGAGACTATCGCTGTAGTAGCTGAGGTTGCTCAGAAGATGGGCAAAACCACGGTGGTTGCCAAAGACGTTCCCGGCTTTATTGTAAACCGCATTAATTCTGCCCTGCGGGCCGAAGCCTACAAGTGCATGGAAGAAGGTGTAGCCAGCATAGAAGATATTGATAAAGCCATGAAAATGGGGGCCAATCATCCCATGGGACCCTTTGAACTGGCAGATTTTGTAGGTCTGGATGTTAATTATAGCGTTCTATCCACTCTCCATGCCGGATATAAAGATGCCAAATTTGCTCCCAATCTGACCCTGGAAAAATTGGTTACTTCAGGCGATTTGGGCCGTAAGACCGGCAAGGGATGGTATGATTATACGTCGGGAGAAAAGAAACCCAGAACCGATGTCAAATTCTAGACTGAAAAGGTCAACGATATATAGCATCAGTCCTTAAAGAATATACGCTCAGGTTTAAATATGTAAAAAAAGGTGGTTGTGGTTTATCCGGCTGAACAGGCAGTATAAACCGCAACCATAACTGCGGTCTATAGACATCAGAAAGGAGGGCGTATTAATTGTCATATAGAGATAAGAAATATAATACCATGCTGGTCACAGTCGAAGATCATATCGCAACAGTGCAATTCAATCGGCCGGAAACATTAAATGCGATAAATAATGAAGTGAACCGGGAACGGGTAGAGATATTTACGGCACTGGGAGAAGATCCAGATGTCAGGGTGGTAATTCTTACCGGCGGGGAAAAAGTGTTCAGTGCTGGCGGGGATTTGCCGGCTCTTTCTCAGTATTCGATAGTTGATGCCCGGGACCATGCTGATAATAATTTTGCTGGTCAGAGGGCCCTGGCAGATATGCCGAAACCGACCATAGCAGCCGTAGCAGGTTATGCCATGGGCGGCGGTGCAGAGAATGTGTTATTGTGTGACCTGCGAATAGCCGCGGATAATGCCAAAATTGCCTGCTCAGAAATTAATGTGGGTATTTTCCCCGGCGGTGGAGCGACCCATCGACTGGTGCAGAATATATCCATGTGCAAAGCCAAGGAAATGCTGTTTTTTGGTAATGTAATAGATGCTCAGACGGCACTGGAAATGGGACTTATCAACAAAGTGGTTCCCCTGTCCGAATTAATGAGCACAGCCAGGGAATGGGCGAATAAGCTGGCCCGGAAGCCTCCTTTTACGTTGAAGATGCTCAAAGCAGTTATTAATTCCAATTGGGGTATTAATACCGAAACTGCGATGAGAGTTGAACACGACGCCTGGGCGGCTATCTTTGGCAGTGAAGACGCAAAGGAAGGTATGAAAGCTTTTGTGGAAAAAAGGAAGCCGGAATATAAAGGAAAATAAGCTGGATCAGGTGTTATCCGGCAAAATAGGAGGGATATAATGCGTGAAGTGGTAATAATTGATATGGCCAGAACTGCTATAGGCAGGATGAATGGTACGATTAAGGATTTGCCTGCTATTGAACTGGTATCCCAGGTAGGCAAAGCCATTATTGACCGCAACAGGAAAAAAATTAAACCTGAGGACTATGATTATGTCATGTTGGGGCAGGTTAAACAAAACGCCAGCTGTGCCAATATTGCGCGCAATTTTGCTTTAAGAATGGGAATCCCTGAAGAGGTCCCGGCAACTTGTATGACTGTAGCCTGCGGTTCCGGTTTGCTCTCTATACTGGAAGGTTATGAATTTATTAAAAACGGTTTTGCTGACATTATATTGGCAGGTGGAGTGGAAGCAATGAGCCAGGGAGAATATTTCCTCAACGGAAAAGCCAATCAGGCTTTTGGCAATCTGGATACTACATTTAAGGATGCCATACTGGCAGGTGGTCCCGGAGCAGCTCCGGTTGAACGTTATGGTAATATTCCCATGGGCATCACTGCTGAAAACCTGGTGGATATTCACAATATTCCGCGCAAAGAGCAGGATGAATTTGGATACCGAAGCCAGTTGCTGGCTTCCAAAGCCATAGAGAATGGCGATTTCAAGGCAGAAATCATACCCGTGGCATATACCAAGGAAGATGGTTCCACCGGGTATTTTGATACTGATGAACATCCCCGTCTGACTGACCTGGATAAAATGGCCAAACTAAAACCGGTGTTTAAAAAAGACGGAACCGTAACTGCAGGAAGCTCTTCAGGCAGAAACGATGGTGCTGCTCTGGCTATTATTATGTCCAAAGAAAAGGCCGATGAATTAGGCATTAAACCAAGAGCCCGCATTATAGGTTCAGGAGTTGCCGGTGTTGATCCCAGTATTATGGGGCGCGGTCCGGTGCCATCGGTTAAAGTGGCTATGGAAAAAGCTGGTATAAGCCTTAAGGACATGGATCTTGTTGAATTGAACGAGGCATTTGCCGGACAGAGCCTGGCTGTATACAGAGAATGGATCAGGGATTGGAATATTGATTTTGAGTGGTTGGATAAGCATGTTAATTTGTGGGGAGGCGCTATTGCTCTTGGACACCCCCTGGGCGGAACCGGATGCATTATTACCACCAAGCTTCTTTACGGCCTGGAGCGTACCGGAGGCAAGTACGGTCTTTCAACCATGTGTTGTGGCGGCGGAATTGGGGTAGCGGGGATTATTGAAGCCCTGAATTAATGAAGTGAAAGTGAGGGATTACGATGCAGGAAGTGCTTATCGCCAGTGCAGTGCGAACACCATTTGGTCTGTATATGGGTTCATTAGCAGGCCAGCGTTCGCAAGACTTGGCTGCCGTTTCGATGAAAGAAGCTGTAAATAGAGCAGGGATAGACTCGTCCCAACTGGATATTGCCATCTACAGTGAGGCCAAACAAACCAGCCTGCCCGCCAATATAGGCCGCCATGGCTGGCTGTTGGCAGGATTAAGTGAGGATACAGCGGGCTTTACTATGAATACGCTTTGTGCTGGTGCTCTGCAGACCATGATAAGTGGATTCAACAAAATTATCGCAGGAGAATACCGGGGGCTTTTGACAGGTGGGATAGAAACCAACAGTCAGGCGCCGCACTATATCTTGAATGCCCGCTCTTCATTTGGCGGAGATAGTCTTAATATCAAAGATTCCAAGAAAGAGATCGAAATTAATGCCCAGCCCGTTGATCTTTACGGTGAACTGAGCGCATTTAGCCTGGCAGATATAGTTGCCGCGAACTATGGAATAAGCCGCAAAACTCTTGATGAATATGCCGCCTTGAGCAAAGCCAAAGCAGCTGCGGCTGTAAAGAAAGAACTATGGAAAGAAGGCATTGCACCTGTTTCCAAAAAAGTGAAAAAAGCGGAAGTTATGGTGGACGCTGATGATGCTGCCAGAGCTCCTGAATTTGCCCAATTAATGGAACTGGCTGCAGTCAACGCAAACGGCACAGCGACCACAGGAAATGTTGCTCCTTTGGCTGATGGTTCGGCAAGTATAGTAATGTTTTCTGCGGACCGGGCTAAAGAGCTTGGAGTTAAGCCAATTGCGCGTATGCTGGGTTTTGGCATAGCAGCTGGGAATCCTCGCCTTTTGGAGATCACTACGCTTAAATCCATAAAAAATGCCTTGAAGGCTACAGGAAAAATCCTGGATGAGATTGACTTTATTGATTTCCATGAGCCTTCGGCAGCATATGCTCTGGCGGTTTTGGAACAATTGGAAAAAGCTGCAGAGAAAGCTAATGCCGATGGTGGCAGCCTGGGCTATGGACATGCCGGAGCTGCAACCGGCGGAGCCATGGTGGTCAATATGCTGCAGCGTCTGCAAAGTGGCCAGACAGGCCTGGTTAATGTTGGTGCCCTGGGAGGGCAGTCATTGTCAGTAGTAGTGGAAAAATTATAGCTAATAACAGTTTTTTTAAAACTCCTCCTTGATGATTTCTTATCCCGGCCCGGGGATAAGAAATCATCTATTTATAGGAATATTATGTAAAGGGAGATGATTTTGATGGCCAGTTTTGCAGAAATCAAAGCCCATCTTGCTCAAATACCGGTAAATCAGTATTTGCAGGTCAGACTCCTGGAAACGGGCGAGGGTGTCTGTACAGTAGCGATGCCTTTTAACCCTCGGCTGGCCAACAGCTGGCAAGGTACCCATGGAGGGGTACTGGTAACTCTTGCAGACATGGCCTTTTTTCTTGCCCAGGCTACCCAGAACGGCATCGACTCAAGCGGCAGGGTAGCTACTGCAGAAATAAAAACCAATTTTTTGGGATCTAATAAAGGAGGCGACCTCAAGGCTGAAGCCAGGGTGATAAAAAACGGCAAGAGGTTGGTGTTTGGTGAAGTAACCGTCTTTGACTTAAATAATACGGTGATATCCCATTCAACTCTTAGCTATGTGAAGTAACCCAATTATTCTTTGCTAAAGGATTGATAATTATGATTATAAGAGACGATGAGCTTATGGAATACACCGAAATGATGACTACTGTTATGGATAATAACGGGATTGAGAGCATTGTTTTCAGCAGTGATGAACATATTATAACAGAGGTCAAGACCGTTGGCAGCTTTACATACCCTTATCTGAAGAGGGGGCAGGGAATAAAAGAGCATTCGCTTGTCAATAAGGTATTAAACAGCGGAAAGGCAGATAGCATTACTATGCCCTCAGATAATCCCGCAATACCTTCTCTGTGGATGCAGGTTTATCCTGTGAAGTCAGGTTCTGAGGATAAAATTTGCGGAACCTGGGGCATTTTATGTGCTCAAATATGGCCTGAAATCGAAGCCTTTGAATCATTTGTAAAACTAATGGGCAATGAATTTCCGCAGGGTTGCATGGTCTATATCTGCGACCGGGAGAAATTCCTGTGCCGCTATGAAGCAGATAATTATGAGCTGGGCGGCAAATCCGTTGCTCAGGTTGGAGACCGGCTTGGGCAGGGCGGAGTGGCTTTAAAGGCTATGGAAGAGAGAGCCCGGCTGTCACGGGAACTGCCCGAAGAGGTCTACAATACCCCGGTGAAGGTAGTGGCCATACCCATAAAGGATAAGAGCAGTGATGAGGTTGTCGGTGCCATAGGCATGGCCCTGAACCGGGGCCTGGCATCCAGTCTGCAAAGCTTTATAAACGATACGGACAAGAGTGTTTATGAAATAAACCAGGCAGCGGAATCAGTGGCTACCAATGCCGAGCAAACAGCGATAAACAGTCGTTCACTGAATGATAACATCAGCAATCTGGCTGCTACTACTGATACTATTAATAGTATTTTAATGAAAGTCAAAAACATATCTGACCAGACCAAAATGCTTGGTCTGAATGCAGCTATCGAGGCAGCCCGGGCAGGGGATGTAGGCCGGGGATTTGCGGTAGTTGCGGAAGAGGTGCGTAAACTCTCTGAAGAATCCAAAAGCACGGTAAACGAAATACAAAAATTCGTCAATGTGATATCAAATACCCTCGAAAAACTAAGCCAGGAGGCCAAGAGCGGCATGCTGGCCAGCGAGGAACAGGCTGCAGCTATTCAGGAAATTACAGCTAGCCTGGAAGAGATCAGCAGCATGGTTCAGACTGTACAAAAAGTGTCGTTATCGTTGTAATAATATACTTTTTCGAAATTAATGATCAGCATAGTCTTATAGTACCAGGGTTTTAAGCTTGGGTTTTTTTAACACGGTATTCCCAAACCTTTCTACAGTCCAAGCATAAACGCTTGCGACTGGGTTTAAGAATGAGAAACAAAATAAAGAAAGGCATTGCTATTAACAAATACCATAGCATGGGAAAATTAAAAGCAAAAACATAAATAAAAAAGGAAAAAGCAACAGCGGCAATAAGAGTGCCTGCAATATCTTTGGTTCTGGGTATGTCCTGGCAATTATCGGAACCGCAGCGCGGGCAATTAGTCGAATCATTTGATTTTAGAATACGCATATAATGCTCCTTTATATTAGTATAGTAATAGTATAATTCAAGCGCCAATAGCAGTGCAAATGGGAATAAACATTACCTGTGTACATAGGTGTAAAAGTTTATCAAAATAGCCAGAGTATTCTATTATAATGTGTCAGCTAATGTTTAATTAAGTAAATCAAAATTAAAAGGAGGAAAAGATTATGGTTAAGAGAATTCTTGTACCCACCGATGGTTCGGCTTACTCGCGCAGGGCATTGTCAACTGCACTGGAGTATGCCAAGGTTTTTAATGCTGAGATCAAGCTGTTTCATGTAGTTTCCCAACCACCAACTCATATGTACGACTTCACGATAAAGGAGTATTATCCATTGTCTGAAGAACAGGTAGCCGAGATCGGCGCCAATGTATTTGATTCAAGCCTTAAGGAATTAGAGACCGATAGTATAAAAATTACTAAAAAGGTTGTTACGGGTTATCCTGCAGCTGAAATAATCCATGAAATCAGTGAGGATGTTGACCTGGTAATAATAGGTACCAGAGGACACAGACCATTGGCTGGTGCATTGATTGGCAGCGTAACCCAGAGGGTTTTAGCCGAAGCCAATTGTCCGGTAATGGCCATAAAATAGATTGGTCAGAGACGTGCATTTAAGTATCCGGTAAACAGGACATAAAGCCGGCATCCATCCATTAATATGATAAGAAAACCGTTTTACTAAAGAAGGTTCCATTCAGGCGGAGCCTTCTTTAGCATTTGATAGAAAGCGATTAGTTGAGCAATTTTCTGTTCCTTATATCTCAAAAAAGCCGCTTCCGGGGTTCGAAAGCGGCTTTTTTGTTGACCCGTCTGTTTTAAAAACATATTGCAGCCGCGAGTCAACTGGAGGGAGAGTGTTAATGATTTCTATGCTTGCATCAGTTTGCATCATTCAAATCAACTTGCACAATCCAGCAACAATTAATTCAAGGGCTTACTAATGATTGAAAATAAATTGTTTAGTATATTTTAGTTGATATCTGGCATATCATTCTGAGCAGTGAAGAATCTTAAGATCCTTCGGCTTTGCCTCAGGATGACAGTAGTAAAATACTAATGGTATACAAAAGCTGATTATTTAAAATCCCCAATTTACTTGCCAAGCATTGGTATGACCGTGATATAAATTCCCATGAGAATAGCGCTGGTCAACACACCACATATATTCGCACCCATGGCCCACTGCAGAATGATAGTGGATCTTTTTGCTTTGCTGACTTCTTTCTGGGCAATTTTAGCCGTACTGGGTACACAGGATACAGCGGCGATACCTACAGTGGGATTGAAATTTTTGCCGCTGATAAAATAAATGAAGTAGCCGCCAATGACTCCGCCGACCGCAGAAAGGGTCAGGGCAAGGATACCGAGAAACAGTAGTGGGGCAACAACCGGATTTAAAATGGTGTTGGCATCACATAAGACACCCAGCATCAAACCCAGGAAAAAGGAAGCGGCATATAAGAAAGTTGATTCAATCATAGTAACGTATTTGGTTATCCCTGATTCCTTAATAGCTACACCGAGGAAAAAGCTTAACAGCAGTGGAGTAGCTGCCGGCAACAGCAGGCATAAAATCGTGCAGCCTACTATCGAAAAAACCAATTTTTCATGGGAACTTACTTCAACCGTTTTCTTGCTTGTTTTAATCTTTGCTCCTCTGTATTCCTTGGGAATCATTGCCTTAATGATATATGGGTAACCAGCGTAGGTCAGGCTCAAATAAAGATAGGCAATAACTGTAATTGGAACAAAGATTTCCGGAGCCAGCATCAGTGATGAAAACAGAACCAGAGGACCATCTGCAGTACCAACGATAGCTGCTGCAGCCGCATGCGCGGGAGGAAGCCCCATAGCTATGGCAATGGGGTAGGTGACAATGGTACCCAGCTCTGCAAACAAGGCTATGAGCATGCAGGTAAAAGGATATTTCAAAAGATAGCCGACATCGCAGAGCACCCCGACACCCATGAAAACAATACAGGCGATCAGATTATTGCTGAAGGCAAAGGTGAATACGGGCTGCAAAAAATCAATCTGCAGAACAGATATCAAACCGGGAATGTCGGAAACCAAAGGGTCAACTACGAGGGTGCCTATCTTGGTATCACTTAAGAAAAGCATACCTGCATTTACGGCTGCCATACCAAATCCCATTGGTACCATGACCAGGGGTTCCAAAATATTTTTGGCTCCCAGAAAAACAAGGGCTATCCCAAGAAATATTAAAATTACTCTTGCTATGGCTAGATGTGTCTCCATTTCAAAAAAGGTGCCTATACCCTGAAACAAATACATTAAATCCATTATCCTATCCTCACTTTCTAGTCTGCGTGTTGTACTTCTTCCGATTTATCGCGGGAGAACAAGCGGATAGTCCCCAACATTGCTTTGATCGTAACCGCGAGCAAAAAGGATATAATAATACCCAGCCCATAAAATTGAAGTACCAGTGTAATCGAATCCATTTTATCCCCTCCTAAATTAGAAAATTTATTGTAATTCTTTTCTGACGAGTATCACAAAAGCTATAATAACCAGTGCAAGAACAGCACCGCCAACCATGAGTTGTGTTGTCGTGAACATATTATTTTCCTCCTATCCTGTCATAAAAATCACCTAATTAAAAAAACCTGAGCTGTTGTTGTCTGGTGCAAATCAGTAAGAATCCCACCTTGAAACAAGAAAAAATATAATCCAATATCCGGGTCTCTCACTAATCACCGTCCCAGCACTTAAAGCAAGGCTAAATTGGCCACAGATCAGTATTAAATTATTTTTTGTCCACAATTATCTACAACAACTGCTACGTGATAGGGCTGATAACAGTATTGGCATTTTTTGTACCAAAAATACTTGAGCATAAGCCTTAATAACCGCTGGAAGCGAACTTTATTGGTTAATTTGGGGATATACTATTCTCCCACATGTATTGCTTTTAAAAAAGGCGGTATAAAGAATAACCTGGATGTCATCCCCCCTCACTTTCACGCCCGTCCCTTTAATTTGCAAAAAACGTACCAACTTAAAGGAAGAAGGGTATATTGGATATAAAATAATGTGAAGTGCTTAATGGAATAGTTTATTATGTATTTTGCAAGCTGTCAGGCAAAAAAAGTGTATTAAAAACCTTACAAGTGTATGGTAAGGCATACAAAATATATTTAAGAAATGTCGCCATTACTAACGCTGCACCGATCAATGCCGGCAAAATAATCGAATGCGGATAATTTTTGCCAGAGCAGTAATGGATATAAACATTAATTTCAAGCCAAATTATAAATAACTGAAGTTTTAGATTTTAGTTATCATTCTGATTTTGGCATAGTAGTTGCATTATTTATAATTGATAAGCATTGGATCAATTAATCAACACTGGCTCATTGCCTAGTATTCACAAAAGGGGGTTTCAAGAATAAGAATTGTTTAAAACAGTGACTAATATTAAGGGTTATGGATTACAAAAATAAATTATTTATTGGAGGTTAGAAAATGGCGAATGTAGAAAGCCCGATTGCGGGTAAAGTATTAGCAATTAACTGTAAGGTTGGCGACCAGGTGACTGAAGATGACGAAATTATGATTATTGAAGCCATGAAAATGGAAAACCCCGTTTTCCCCGATGAAGATGGGACTGTAAAAGAAATCAAAGTTGCGGTTGGCGACCGTATTGACGAAGGGGCTGTTATAGCCGTTCTTGAGTAGTAGACAAATGTTAATATGAATGAGATATGTTTTACATGGCTAAGTAGCATTTAATACTGAAATAAATGAAATAAGATTTGTTAAACCTAATGCCTGCAGGCAGTCTATGGCCTACAGGCATTAGATCTTATAGCCGGATAAGAACAAGCTAATAAAATGATTATCATCAGCAGAAGGACACGCCCGGAAACTCAATTGCATAATTATGATGCCGCAAGCTGATATATAAATTGGTGATCTTTGCTGTGGCTTTTCCAGACAGTTATGAACATGTGCAGTTTCGAGCCGCAATTCGCAATTAATTGAGAATATCGTTATAAGAATGCCTGATGGCTGGATCTTGGTCACCCAGGTTGGCGGATTATATGGTTCGAGGTCATGATATGGGCATGATCCGGCTATAGTTTCGAAATCCTGGGGAAGGGGATTTATTGATGAGACTTTTATCAAGGTTTTATTATGGGTGGGTTATCACTCTGATAGGGTTTATTGTAATAACCATTATTTACGGCAATAAGTTCTGTTTCGGTACTTTATTCGGGGCCTTACTGGATGAATTTGGATGGAGCAGAGCCATGGTTACCAGCGTATTTTCTCTCAGCATACTCTGCCAGGCTTTTTTACAGCCTTTTGGAGGTGCTTTGGTGGATCGCTTCGGACCAAAAAAGATGATCCTGTCAGGTGCTTTCTTAATGGCTGTTGCCCTGACCATTTTTGGACAGGCGCAAAGCTTGTTCAGCATCTACCTTTCTTACGGAATATTATTTTCTCTGGCAGCGGTTGGGGCAGGCATGGTGGTTAACACTACCATGATATCCCGCTGGTTTGTCCGTAAAAGAGGTCTGGCAGCAGCCATTGTGGGAGTGGGAACCGGGGTCGGCCTGGCCATTTTCAACCCGTTATTGGCATATTTAATGGAAGCATATGGCTGGCGTAATGCGGTAACCGGACTGGGGATAGTAACCGGACTGATAGTTATTGTGCTGGTAGGTCTGCTGGCTAAAGACCATCCGCAGGATGTAGGTCAATATATTGACGGAATGAGTGCCGACGAAGCCGAGCTGATTAAAAAGGCGAAGAGCGACTTGGATAAAAGTTCAATTTGGCATGGCCGCAACTGGTCTTTTAAGGAAGCGATAGCAACCCGTGAATTCTGGTTGCTTCTTTTGTCTTATTTGTTTTATTTGGCCACCTGGTATGGTATAACCAACCACGCAGTTATGGCCATGTGCGATATGGGGCTGAGCCGTATGAAAGCCGCGACTCTTTTCGGTTACACCGGTCTGATTGGAGCGGTAGCCGGAGTAGGCGGGGCATGGCTGGCAGATATGACGAAGGATCGGAAGTTTATGCTTATTGTTGCTTATGCCCTTTTCTGTCTGGGATGCTTGATTTTCGCCTTCAATCCCGGAGGATATCAGATGATCCTATTGTGGGTTGTGATTATTGGTGCTGCTCACGGAGCGGCCCTAATTCTGTCAGCTGTTGTAGCAGACCGCTTTGGAGTAAAATCAATGGGTAAAATTTGGGGTACAATAACCATGTCCGGGTTGTTGGGGGGAGCTATTGGCCCGATTTTAGTGGCTCGTCTATACGATCCGGTATATTCCTACAGTGCAGCCTGGAAATTACTGGCCTTGCTTTCGCTTTTGGCGGTTTTTTGCATAGTATTTGTCCGGCGAACCCCCGGGAGATTTTTCTTTCTAAGCAAGGAAAATAATGGAGAAGAGAAATAAAAGGCTTTCGAAAAAAACTGCTAACTAATCCCATGTTTGGCTAGTTTTTCATATAATGATGAACGGCTGATTTTGAGCAGGCGGGCGGCAGCACTTTTGTTTCCTTTAGTATTTTCCAGGGCATCCAGGATGATGTTTTTTTCAACATCATCCAGCGAAGATAAAGAGGGGCTTCCTGGTTCGGTTTGGCTGATATTGTTGTTTTTATATATCTGAGCCGGGAGGTGCTCTTTACCAATCTGACCTTCCCAAACATAGTTGGCCGCCCTTTCTATAGCATTTTCCAGTTCTCTGATATTCCCCGGCCAGGAATAAGAGGTCAAAATATTGCGAGCCTCAGGTGTAAGCCCGGTGACGAAGGTGCCCAGGATGCTGTTGTACTTTTCTATAAACATTTCCGCCAAAGGAAGTATATCCTCGGGCCTTGAACGCAGTGGCGGCAGATGAAATTCTATTACATTTAAACGATAATAGAGATCCTCCCGGAATTCTCCATGAGCCATGGCCTCACGCAAATCACGGTTGGTAGCAGTAATTATTCTGACATTCACCGTTTGGGTGCTGGTTCCGCCAACGCGCATGAATTGTTTTTCCTGTAAAGCCTGCAGAACTTTAACCTGAATGGATAGAGGCATTTCACCGATTTCATCCAGAAAAATTGTTCCCTCATGGGCCTGCTCGAAATATCCCGGTTTGCCCTTTTTTAATGCTCCGGTAAAAGAACCTGGCTCATAGCCAAAAAGCTCCGATTCCAAAAGAGTTTCGGGTATGGCAGCACAGTTGACCTTTACAAACGGACGTCGGGCACGTTTGCTGGCAGCGTGAAGTGCACGGGCGAACATATCCTTGCCCACGCCGCTCTCCCCGGTGAGGAGGACTGTTGAAGTGCTGCGGGCGACGCGTTCTGCTTCATTTTTTAAACTAATAAAAGCAGGATTTTCGGTAATTATATTACTAAAAGCTGCATTAGTATGTCCCTGTTTTTCAAGTTCAGTTTTGTAGTATTTAACCTGTTGCTGCAGAGAGAACCATTTTCGGGCCATTTCATCGGACATGGAATTATCTTCCCGGTATATCGTAACAACTACGCCCATCGGGAAGTTGGCTTCCTCAAAGTTTATAGGAACATAGGAAACCATGCAGTTTTTGCCATCGATGGTGCAAACCTCTACCTCAGACATAGCAGTTTTAGCAACATTAATGGCTGTACGGTTTCCCAGATAATTTTCTACTGGCTGCTCAATAAGGGTTTCAGGCGGATTTTTCAGTAAACTCACTGCTTCCTTATTGTAAAAAGTAATTAATCCGTTCCGGTCAGTCAGTATCAAACCATCTGAAGAAGCACTCAGGACACCCTGAAGACCTACCTGTAATTTTTTAACACTTTCCAATTCAGCCGCTATTTTTTCCAAACTGGATAAATCAACAAAGGCGTAGTTCATTCCTCTAACGGTATCATCTTCGATGAGAGGCACCTGATTCATCATAACCGGAACAGAATTTATGATGCGTTTAACATTGAGACGGCGGGCATTATCGGAATCAATTTCTGGAAATACCTCTTGTATATTTTGCCCGAACACATCATCTGCATTTAATCCAAACAAATTTTCGGCTGCCCGATTAATGCTTATGATCTGTCCTTTTTCGTCGGTAGCTATAATCCCTTCGTTCATAGCCTGAAAGATGGAGTCAAGGTGGGCCTTGGCTTTGCTTATCATATTCACGGTAGCTCTCATATATTCAACTTTTCCACCGGTTCCGACAACAACATTGTCCCTGTCTACAATAGGAACTGTTCCTACCTGGGTCTGGTTCAATTTTATTATGAAAGTAAGCTGGTCATAGGTGAGATCTGAAGAAAGAGCATAAGGGGATGTAACCATGTATGAACTACAGGGGACATCCAGACTCTTATTTTCCAGAATGGCCTTGTATAGCCGCCTTCGGGGAAAAACTCCCAGTAGTTTACCTTTTTCATCGACAACCGGAATAGTATCTATTTGGGTTTCAGTAAATTTTTGGGTTACGGTCAGCAAAGAATCATCCGGATGAACAGTTACAAAATCTGTATTCATCAAATCATGGACATAGATTAGCGAGTTAGGAAAAAAAGAATTGGATAAATTTACCGATTCCATTTAAGACACCCATCCCCTCTGTTAACTCTAAAGATAGTTTCTCACTTTTAAGGGAAAATATCAACTACAACTGCTACGGAGATACTGTAACAATATGGATAAAGACTCTGATAAATGAGGATTATATAAAAATATGGCGACAAGCTGTTTCGCGTATGCTGCTCTTATCTGTAACCCCGACAAATATTTTTAGATAAGTAATAGCTTATCTTATTCCTTGCATAAGCTTAGATATCATCAAAAGGCCTGGAAAATACAGTGAATGCCGGGTGAAGATTTGAACAACGATATATAAAGAAATGAACCCGCCGTACATTATTATTCATTATACGGCGGGTACATTTGCAGGTGAGAGAGTGAGAGCGTATTTGTTTAGCCCTTGATTATCCTGGGGGTGATCATTTGATGGGGGGGACATATACTGGTTGGATTCTGATAAGCAGCCCCAACAAATGCTTTGCAATAATTTCTAAGATCGCTCATATTCACTACTTCATCAACAAAGCCTGTTTTCGCACAATACGCTGGACGGGATTTGTCGTAATAATCTTTGACCATATCATTCATTTTTTCTATAACGGGTTCCAGAGAGTTGCCGGCATCCTGCTCCTTAACCAGCCGGCGTGAAAAGGAAGCTGCTGCTGCGGTTTCACCGTGCATAACGTAGATTTCGGTTGCCGCAGTTCCCAGAGTGAAAATGTTGTTGTTGTTGGCGTTGGGTCCGCCCATAACATAGTGCGCGGCAGCGGTGCCTTTTCTCAGTACAACAAGCATCATAGGAAGATCGGTACTCTCAATGGAATAGATAAGTGACTGACCAAGACCGAGAAGTTCGGCTCGTTCTGCGATATCTCCAACATCAATGCCGGTGGTGTCTTGAAGCCATACCATGGGAATGCGGTCACGGCCGCAGAAGGTAACAAATTCGCTCATTTTAATAAGGCCCTGGCGATACAGTTTGCCTCCCATGCCTGCATATTTATCAGTATATTCGGGATATTCAGCACCCAGGGCGCCCTGGTTATTGCCGATAACTCCGCATAAATAACCGTCAATTTTTGCCAGGCCGCAATATACTTCGGGGCCGTAATCAGGTTTGTATTCAAAGTGTTCACTATTATCAAACAGTCTGGCCAAAACCTCGGGCATGGAATAGGTCCTTCTCTGGTTGGCAGGTACCAGGCTGTAAAGGTCTTCGGCTGGGAACTTGGGATCAACCGGGTCAGCGACACGGAAAAAGTCCGGATGATATGCCGGCATATCCTGCATATACTTTTTAATCTTGTCCAGAACCGCCTCTTCGGTATCGCATACTTCCCGGAAAAACCCGGTGCCGTTATAATGAATTTCCACCCTTCCCGGCGGGGTAGCGCTGAATTGACGGGTGGCCTCGATCAGTTCGTTGGCGGCTTCGTCATCGAAATATCCTTTGGGAGACATACCGCCCACGATGCCGCCACCGCCAACAGCGATATTAGCATTCTTGTGAGCTATCAGTGTTGTCGGGCTGATGCCGTGGTAACCGCCGCCAGCAGGATTGGTTCCATATATTCCGACTATTACAGGAATACCCAGCTGTTCTAATTCAGCATGCCGGTAAAATGTAGTTCCATTGCCTCTGCGGTTGGCATATACTTCTTCCTGTTCCATGAGTTTTACACCACTGCAGTTCAGTACCCAGACCAGAGGTATGTGTAATTTTTTGGCAATATCTGTAACGCGGAGTATATTATCAGCCTGGCCTGCTATCCAGGCCCCGGCCATGATTTTATTGTTTGAAGCAATTATTACCGCCCATTTTCCCGAAATTTTACCCAGACCATCGATAACTCCGGTACTGCCTTCTTCATTGCGACTCGGATCATAAATGGTATGCAGAGGATGCCAGGTACCTGGATCTACCAGATAATCCAGGCGCTGCCATACGTCCCATTCTCCTTTATTATTCATAGCATCTGTGGATTTGCCAGAGTTTTTAACCCTTTCAACTTCGGCCTTTATTTCTTCTTCAACCTTTTTCAGTTCTTCAGTATTAGCCTTGTTCTGCTTTCTCAGGGCTTTGCCTATGCCTGGCATTTCCTTGAAATAGGGATGTAATGAAAAACCATATTCGCTCATGCTTTATCTCCTTTCTAACGGGGAATTAAAAACTTTTCAACAGTAACGCTAAATGCAGGCTATCTGTTAGGCTGATAGCCCAGCTCGATATTGGCAATTATCTGCATATGCATATTAGAGGTTCCTTCAAGGGTCTCAAACTGTTTGGCATCACGCAGCCATCTTCCACAGGGGTATTCAGTAGAGTATCCATATGAACCATAGATTTTCATAGCCATATTGGCAGCGTGAACCGCAGCCTGGCAGCCAACCAATTTGGCCATTGATACAGCTTGCTGATTGGGGAGCCCTTTGTCCTTTAACCAGGCGGCACGGTAAACCAGATATTTTGCAGCTTCATCTTCCAATTTCATTTCGGTAATCTGTTGCTGAATCATCTGATATTTACCAATGGGTTTGCCAAACTGAGTACGTTCATTAGCGTACTGAACAGAACCTTCCAGGCATGCAGCCGATAGTGCTGCTGAACCGGTGGCACAACCCATGCGGGTATTGTTTAACTGCCACATGCAAATGGGAAAGCCCTGGTTCAAGGGACCCAGGAGGTTTTCCTTGGGTATTACAGCGTTTTCAAATACAAGCTCAGATGTGGGAGCCGGCCACATACCAACTTTTGTGTGTATTGGGATTCTGGTTATTCCAGGGGTATTGTTGTAATCAACAATAAAGCAGGATAATCCTTTGTGGGCGGCACCTTTTTCCGTAACCGCATAAACGAGTCCGACATCTGATGCATGGCCGCCGGATATCCACATTTTACTGCCGTTCATTAACCAGTGGTCGCCTTTGTCCTGGGCAAAGGTCTTCATGCTGGCTACATCTGAACCCGAGTTGGCTTCAGTTATGGCAAAACTGCCGACATGTTCACCACTGAGCAGTTTAGGAATGTATTTTTCCTTTTGCTCCGGGGTTCCATACTGGTTGATGGTCATTGCCGGGCCCCAGTTGTTGCCGCTTATGCTCAAACGCCACGAGGTATGAACTTTGGCGATTTCATAAAGAGCCAATACAGCTTCCATCCAGCCCATTCCGTTTCCGCCGTACTCCTCAGGCAAGCTCCAACCCAGAAGACCCAGCTCACCCATTTTAGTCAATATTTCTCTGCGGTAATGATGGTTTTCTTCATCCTCGTCAACATAAGGAGCAATTTCCTTTTCGGCAAAGTTTTTTGCCATATCCTGAACCATTTTTTGTTCATCTGTTAATTCAAAATTCACAATCTTACCTCCTAAAGCGATACATAATTCCATTAAGGGCGATTTGTTCTGCAGGTGGACTTGTATCGAAGCAATATTTTTAAATAACTGCCTTAATTGATTTTTTGCTATATTCAGTAGCTTAGACATCCCCCCTCACAATCAAAAGTAGCAGTTTAATCAATAAATATGCAAATATTATGCCATTAGTTGAAGCATCTCCAAGACAGGAGCCTATCAGCTTTATCGTTGTTTAATGAAAACTGGCTTTGCAGGTATAGTATGGTAAACAACGAAGCAAGCTGCTGTCTGGCTGCAAGGATTACCAATATGTGTAATACAATAATTGTTGCAAACAGGTAAAACCAACTGTGCTGTTTGCCGTACAGTTGTATGTATGACCAAACAACATGGTGCTAAAGGATATTTGGAGTTTATGTATATTGCTGATTTATAGGTTGCCATGTTGATCGAGGTTTTCTGAATACAAACAAATCCAATGGAGTGCGCGATTTCTTATTGCTAAATAGTATTCCCTTAATATCATTTAATATAATTTTCTTTGTTATTATTATCTGCTGTTTTCTTTTGGGATGTTTTATAGTTAAAAAAATTAAAAAAAACTTCGAGTCCTGCATATTGCCGAAATGCTTGAAGTACTATACAAGAACTTTATATTATGAAGAAAAAGATAAATAAGGGCCCGGATGGAGGCGGAGGATGGATGAGATTTGCCAGGCGTATCCCGGTTTTTCTGTATAGGAGAGTAAGTTAAGCTTATCGGATATAATGCAATCTTTGAATTAGAAAAGAATATTTGGCATGATTATTGCTTAAAATAAAAGCGATACGCAACATTACTATTTTAATTTTTTTAATCCCCTTATGTAATATTCTATATTTTTCTACTGTTCTATAAAAAAATGGTAATGCAAATATTATAGAACAGTAGATATCCTTTTTTTTATTTTCCCTGAGTATATGTACTGAATAAAGCAGTATCAAGAAAGTACTGTTCCATATTTTATATCCGGGAAGTAATTTCCCATAGTTAAAAAATTTCACTGAAGGAAGAAAAAATGTAGTTGGCACCTGATACCAACATCTCTGTTCTCATCCAATGCCGAAGTTGATAATCTTGGAAGGAAGGCGATATCGCGAGATTTCAGGAGAAAAAGTTTTCAACTGCAGGTTGGAGGAAGAATGGTAATAAAGTGAAAGGGGGGATAAAGATGCCCTACGAGAATCTCTTGCTGGAAATACGGGATAGAGTAGCGGTGTTGAAGATAAACAGGCCAAAAGTTCTGAATGCACTGAACAAAGCTACCCTGATGGAGATAATGCAAGTTGTCCAAATTATTCGTGATAGTGATGATGTTGATGTTCTGATATTTACTGGAGCCGGTGACAAGGCCTTTGTTGCCGGAGTTGACGGCAAATACTCCCTGTCTGCCGTGGAAATCCGCAGTTTTGCCACACTTGGACAACAGGTGTTCAAAATGATTGAATCCCTGGAAAAGCCGGTCATTGCCGCTGTTCACGGTTTTGCTCTGGGCGGAGGTTGTGAACTGGCTATGTGCTGTGACTTTCGCATAGCCTCCACAGAGGCCATATTCGAGCAAACCGAAGCAGGATTGGGCATCTTCCCCGCTTTTGAGAGTGCCCAGCGGCTGGCGCGTGTAGTTGGTTCAGGTATGGCCAGAGAGCTTCTCTGTTCGGCCGACATAATAGATGCCAATGCAGCTCTGCAGATTGGTCTGGTCAATCATATTGTTGAATATGAAGACATGATGGAATACGTTAGAGGCATAGCCAGTCAGATTGCCAGCAAAGGCCCGCTGGCCGTTAAGCTCTGCAAGGCTGCAAGGTATCTTGACCGGAAAATCAATATTGATCTGGACTTCTCACAGGATTGTTTTGCTGCGACCGGGCAGGAGAAATTCAGGGGTGCTTTGCTGGAAAAGAAGAAAGCAGATTTTACAGGTAAATACTTCTTGCGGGAGCAGGGTTTATTTCCTGTAGGATACTATTATAAAAATTAAAGACTGGGGGGAAAATAAGTGGAAATCAAAAAAATCGGGGTACTGGGTGCCGGTACCATGGGAGCCGGCATCGTACAGGTGGCTGCCCAATCAGGCCTGCAAGTTGTCTTACGGGATATCCAACAGGGATTTGTGGACAATGGTCTCAAGGGGATTGACAAGAACCTGAAAAAGATGGTTGACAAGGGGAAAATGGAAGCTGCCGACAAAGATGCAGTCATGAGCAGGATTTCCGGAACCATTGATATCGATGCTTTGAAGGACTGTGAACTTATTATTGAGGCAGCCGTTGAAGTGATGGAAATCAAGAAATCCATATTCAAAGAACTCGATGCCATTTGTAAGCCCGAATGTATCTTAGCTTCCAACACTTCAGCACTAAGTATTACCGAAATTGGCGCTGCGACCGGCAGGGCTGACAAAGTAATCGGAATGCATTTCTTTAACCCGGTGCCGGCAATGAAACTGGTGGAAATTATACGGGGAGCATCAACCAGCCAGGATACTTATAATCTTATCAAAGAAATGTGTTTTAAGATGAGCAAAGCACCGGTTGAGATCAATGAAGCTCCGGGCTTTATTGTCAACCGTCTTTTGATCCCTATGCTGAACGAAGGTATGTATGCATTAATGGAAGGCGTAGCCAGTGCTGCAGACATTGACACTTCCATGAAGTTTGGCGCCGGGCATCCCATGGGACCGCTGGCACTGGCCGACATGATTGGATTGGATATATGCTTGAAGATTATGGAAACCCTGTACAAAGAGTTTGGCGATTCCAAATATCGTCCCTGCCCCTTGCTGGTTAAAATGGTTCGCGCCGGCAAACTGGGACGCAAGACTGGCGAAGGATTCTTCGTTTACTAACAATTATGAGAAAGATAAACCTATTAAGGAAAAAGAAAGGGGAAACATACATATGAGCAAAGAAGTAGTACTGGTTGGCGCATGCCGTACACCTGTCGGCACTTTTGGGGGAAGTTTGAAAGATACCAAAACTGTTGAGCTGGGACGTATTGTTATGGTAGAAGCTATGAAAAGGGCCGGGATTAAACCCGAAATGATCGAGGAAGTAATCTTTGGCTGTGTACTGCAAGGCGGACAGGGGCAGAACGTAGCCCGTCAGTCGATGATTCATGCCGGTATTCCCAAAGAAGTAACCGCTTTCACCATTAACAAAGTATGTGCTTCCGGCTTGAGGGCAATTAGCCTGGCAGCCCAGACCATTCTTGCCGGTGACAATGATATTGTTATGGCCGGTGGAATGGAATGCATGAGTGCACATCCCTATTACCTGCCAAATGCCCGCTGGGGATACAGAATGAACATGTATAAGGGCGATTTGATTGACGGCATGGTTTATGACGGCCTCTGGGAAATCTTCAATGGCTATCACATGGGTATCACCGCTGAAAACATCGCGGAACAGTATGGCTTGAGCAGAGAGGAACAGGATAAATTTGGCTATCAGAGTCAGGTTAGAGCTGCCGAAGCCATAGCATCGGGCCGTTTCAAAGATGAAATTGTTCCTGTTGTGCTCAAGACTAAAAAAGGCGAAAAAGTGTTTGACACTGATGAACATCCCCGTATGACCGACCCGGAAAAAATGGCTAAACTGGGGACTGCCTTCAAGAAAGACGGCACCGTAACCGCCGGCAACGCGTCTGGCATTAATGACGGCGCAGCTGCAGTTATCGTTATGTCCAGGGAAAAGGCTGATGAGCTGGGTATCAAACCCATGGCTAAAATCGTCAGCTATGCTTCTGGCGGTGTAGATCCTTCAGTAATGGGCCTGGGCCCGATTCCAGCCACTCAGAAAGCACTGGCCAAAGCCAATCTGACTGTGGATGAGATCAGCCTTATCGAAGCCAATGAAGCTTTTGCTTCACAGTCTCTTGCAGTAGCCAGAACCCTGGGATGGGAAGACAAAATGGAAAAGGTAAATGTCAATGGCGGCGCTATTGCTTTGGGCCATCCCGTTGGCTGTTCGGGAGCCAGAATAATGGTTACCCTGCTGTATGAGATGCAGAAACGCCAGTTGCAGGGCGAAAAAGGACTGGCCACTCTGTGTATTGGCGGCGGTATGGGCTCGGCGGTAATCGTGGAATTGATGTAAATGTAAAAACCTCAAAGCAAATTATGGGAGCGGAACCCTTGCGGGTTTCGCTCTTGTCAAAAGTCAGAGCGAGCAAAAAAAGTGAAGGTCAAGGAATTACTTAAACGCCGCGATTGAGGCGTACGTGGGTACGTTGATTAAGCGGTGTTTGAGTGATGACGCAGAGATTCACATTTTTTGACGGTCTGGGAGCGGAACCCCTGCGGGTTCCGCTCTATTACTTAGTACCTTCTTCAATATGTCAGCTGAAATCTCTGCAGCTAAATAATCTCTTTCTCTATAAAAAGCTTGATTTCATCGGGTGTATATCCAAGCTCTTCAAGAATCTCCAGCTTGTGTTGGCCTGTTCGAGGAAACTCGAACGTTTCCTGACAGGAAATATCTGAAAATTTTATAGCGGGCCCGGGTAAGGCCAAATCCATGCCTGATTCCCGGAAATTATCAAGCTTTATGATCATTTCCCGGTTCTGTACCTGCGGATGTTTACTTACTTCATCAAGATTTAATACCGGTGTTAAACATATTTCCTCACCGAAAATTTCCATCCACTCCTGCTGGCTCTTGCCCCTGAGTATGGTTTGAATTTCTTCGATCATCTCATCCTGCCTGGATTCTTCCTTATGAATTTCTATATATTCAGGTTTGCCAATTCCCGAACAGAATTTTTCCCAGAACTTTTTTTCCGCAGCTCCAAGGCTGAGATATCTCCCGTCACTGGTCTCATACAAGTTAAAATATGCAGAATTGCCGGTTAAGCGTTCTTTTCCCCTTTGGGGAATATTTCTATTGGCGGACCATTCTGCCAGAGTGTAAGCCAGCAGGCTGATTGAACTGTCCAGCATGGCCACATCACAATATTGCCCAAGCCCGGTTTCTTTTCTTTGAAGCAGGGCAATAAGAACAGCGATTACAGCATACAGAGCCCCGCTCAAGGCAGAAATTTGTACTGTTGATATAGCCGGGGGGCCATCATGACGCCCGGTCAGCTCTGTTATTCCGGCCAGAGCAGTGACATTTACATCGTGAGCGGGGCTAAAACGCAAAGGACCGGTGCTTCCAAAAGCAGTTAATGAACAGTAAATCAGGCCTGGATTAAGCTCCTTGAGGATTTCGTAACCAAGTCCCAACTTTTCCATTGTTCCCGGTCTAAAGCCATCTATAAGCACGTCACTGTTGCTGAGCAGTTTCTTGAATATTGACTGCCCCTCTTTCGTTTTCAAGTCAAGGGTGAGGCTGCGTTTGTTGCGGTTAACCGAAAAAAACTGAGCACTTTCCCCTGCGATGGGGGGATGATTTCTACGAGCCGGATCACCGGTTCGATCCTCAATTTTGATAATTTCGGCCCCATAATCAGATAGTATCTGCGTACAAAACGGTCCTGGAAGACCTCTGGACAAATCCAATACACGAACTGAAGATAACGGAATAGTCATTTCGTTCCACCTTTCATTAAGAATAAAATAGCTCTCCTTTTCTGTGGCCCGGCTGACAGAAATCAGCCCACAGCGAAAGTAAGCATTGGCACTTATTTCGATTGCAATAAGTATACCAAACCTGGATACATATTGGGGGGCAAGTGGGGACGGTTCTCGACCCTACCTTGCCCTTCAGATGATACGATAATTCCGGTTCTTGTATTTCAATCTGCAGATTTGCATAATCTATTTTTATAAATTATGCCATAATGTGAAAGGGGGATCGAAATGGGTTGTACTGAAGCAGATGTTGATTTAAATGGATTTGAAGGAACAGTAACTATTAACGAACCAGTTTTACGTTACTTTGCCAACCCCATATTAACATGCCATGATGTCAATCGAGTCTGGGGAAATAATAGCCGTTTATATACATACACTGTTCATAATGCAGGAATGGCAGAAGTGACTGATACAAATGGCAGGAAGCAAACAATAATGCTTTTTCGTTCCCACATTGCTGATGGTCGCAGTGTAATAGGAAAAGCTGTGAGCGACAATGGGTTGGATGCCTGGATAGTTGATCCCAAACCATTTTTATTGCCTGCGGCAGAGAATGATATATATGCTGAAGGCGTTGATATCAGCTCTGTTATTGAAGCTGAGGCCGGTGGAGTAGAAGATCTTAGGATTAATCCTGTTGGAAGTGATATATATGTATTGACTTACAGTGCATACCATGAACAGATTCCCCATAGAGTCAAGGTAATGATGGCTGTAACGAAGGACTTTGCAACTATTGTTCGTTATGGCCCGGTATCTGAACAGGATATGCGTAATGTGGTTATTTTTTCTGAACCTGATAGAAATAAAAGATGGAGAGCATTGCTGCGTCTAAATGACAAAGAAAGGGAAGTATGCGGCTCTGCTCATGTCGGTGGTTCATTTGGGGAAATATGTGCAGGTTTCGCATCAGGCCCAACCGGACCATGGGAAATCGGTAATGTAATCATGAGAAGCGGTCACGGACCAGGTGCATTCCAGGCCAAGATCGGTCCAGGTGCTCCGCCTATCAAGACTCGATATGGGTGGCTTAATATCTTTCATGGTGTACGTTCTACCATGGCCGGCAATTCTTATACCCTGGGCGTGGCGTTCCATGACCTTGAAGATCCAACAGATCCAAGAAAAATTCGTATTAGCAGCAAAGCGCTATTAATGCCCAGTGCAAGTGACTGCCAGGTAAAAAACACCGATTATGTCCATGTTCCTAATGTAGTATTCAGTTGCGGTGCAATAGCCGGGAAGAATGATACGGTAGCTGTATATTATGGCGGCAATGACACGGTTATGAATGTCGGTCTGGCAAATATACAAATTTTAAATGAAATGTGCAATGTTTTTCGCCTGAACCCCTTGACAGGGAAACATCTATATAATCTATAAAAACGCGCCAGGAAAAGGAGTTATTGACAACAAAATTTAAGCTTAGTATTGTTTGAAACGTTAGTGTTGGAAAATAGAGCCCCCAGTCTATTGGTGCTTATCATGTAATAATGAGATGTATCAAAACCCGTGTTTTCTTAATAACTTGGGGACTTTGCCAATGTGGTTGCAGACCTTTTGACAGGAGGATTATATGGCTTTTTCAAGAAGGTTGGAATTAAAGACTATCCATAAAATGCTTTCGATATACTGCCATGATATGCATGGCAGCACGCGGGGAAAGCTCTGCCCGACGTGCCGGCAGCTCTTGGAATATGCCGGCCAACGCCTGGATAAATGCCCTTATGGGGAAAACAAGCCGGTATGTGCCAAATGCCCGATACACTGCTATAAAGCAGAACAGCGAGAGGCGATCAGGCAGGTAATGCGCTACTCCGGTCCCCGCATGTTATGGAGAAGCCCGGTGCTGACTGTCCGCTACATGTATCGCAAGAAATTCAAAAATCCTCCGGGCAAGAAAACAGAAAAATAAGTCATGATGAAGGCGCATGTATTTTGGATTGAACGGAGGGCTTTTTAAGAAAAAAGGAGTAATAAAATAGGCTTGAGTCTATCTTATTGAGGTCGATCTTTTGGTACATGAGGGTTAAATGGCAAAACCATCTTTAGATGCTGCTATGCTTGATCGGGTTGCGGATAATAAACCACCGGCTTTTTTAATAATACCGGTGGTTTTAATTTGCATCCTTTCCAACCAAGGGGGATTTTCAATAGCATTTTCATGGACTGATGAGGGTGTATGAGGTATCCTTATTACTGTGGCATGTAAATATAATATGCTTCCGCTGTGTTGTAAAAAGAGTGAATTTGGTATATGCAAATCATACAGGCTAAGATTTTGAAGGAGTGTAGAAACTTGAGCGGATTTTTTGGTGTTGTTTCAAAAAAAGATTGCGTCACAGATGTATATTTTGGTACTGATTACCATTCCCATCTGGGAACCAGTACGGGTGGAATGGCTTTTTGGAATGGCAAGAGTTTCAACCGATCAATTCATTATATCGAAAGTACCCCGTTCAGAACCAAATTTGAATCGGAACTGCCAAGAATGCAAGGTAATATGGGGATAGGATGTATAAGTGATACGGAACCACAGCCCCTTACTGTGCGATCACACCTCGGTCAGTACGCAATCAGTACAGTAGGAAGAATCAATAATATGTATGAAATAGTGGAAAAAAGTTTTACTCATAGAAATATTCATTTTTTGGAAACGAGTAAGGGGACTATTAATCCTACCGAGTTTGTATCGGTAATAATTGATCAGGAAAATTCTTTCAGGGATGGTTTGTTAAAAGCCCAGGAATTGATTGAGGGTTCCTGTTCGATTTTACTCTTAACCCCGAAGGGGATTTATGCCTGCAGGGACAAATTGGGAAGAACTCCATTATTGCTGGGCGAGAAAGAAGGAGCCTTCTGCGTTTCTTTTGAATCCTGCACTTTTGCCAACCTGGGATACAGGTTTAAATATGAACTTGGACCGGGAGAGATAATTTTCCTGACCGAGGAAGGCTTTGAGATAGTTAAACCTGCTGAAGATAAAATGAAAATCTGTGCTTTTTTATGGGTTTATTATGGTTATCCATCCTCAACATATGAGGGAATGAATGTAGAGGTTATGCGTCATAGAAATGGTGCGGCAATGGCAAAAAACGACAATGAAAATATAGATCTGGTTGCCGGAATACCTGACTCAGGTGTCGGACATGCCATTGGTTACTCCAACCAGTCCAAGGTGCCCTATGGACGTCCTTTCATAAAATATACACCTACCTGGGCCAGGAGTTTTATGCCGCAGGATCAGAATATAAGGAATCTGGTGGCCCGAATGAAGCTAATGCCGATCCCGGAATTAATTTCCGACAAACGCTTGTTGTTCTGTGATGATTCAATTGTTCGCGGCACACAGCTTAGAGAAACTGTGGATCTTTTATATAAATGCCATGCCCGGGAAATTCATATCAGATCAGCTTGCCCGCCCCTGGTATTTGGCTGCAAATACCTGAACTTCTCAGCTTCACGCTCTGACATGGATCTGGTAGCCAGGAAGGCCATAATCGAGCTGGAAGGGAAAGAACCGGAATCATTTGAGGCATATTGTGATCCGGCCAATGAAAAGTATGATTGTATGGTGAATTGTATTCGAAAACACCTTAATTTCTCCACATTGAAATATCAGAACATTTACGATATGCTCGATGCCATCGGTTTAGATAAGAACAAAGTCTGTACTTACTGCTGGAATGGGAAAGAATAGGCTCCTGCTTCTGCTTAACACCGGAGAGAGGATAAGCAGCTGTTGTATTATTATCAAAAATTTGCGCAAAAATGTCAGGGGCAAAGAATAATTGCAAAAAATAATGACAATTTCCCGGAAGAAAAATTGTTTATATACAGCCATGTATACATGCTTATAGCCATTCAAATCCATATACAAATAGAATATATATTGATAAAATAATCTGTGTATAGCAAAGATGACCGGGTTACAATACAAAAAATGAGAAAACGCAGCAATAACCGGCTTGGAATTCACTTCTCAGTTTCAAGGGGGCCTGTATTGTTTTTCAATAAATACCCTGATCTCTGCATCCTGTAAACACTTACTATTTCAATGGTTTTTTAGAGATATTTTATATAGTATAGCCAAATAGTAGATTGACTGGATCTCAGTAATACAGGAAAGCTGTAAATTTTATGGGATTACAGGCAGATGGTTGTTATAATATGTAAATATACGACTTTCTGTTTCTATTGTTGAGTATCAGGCAGAAAGGCGTTTTTGCGTTAATTGTTAAATAATCATGTATGGGAGGATAATTTAACGATTTGAAAGCTTTATTAATATTATAGTAATGCGGAATGGAGTGGATTTATGAAGGTTAATATCACCGAGACAGTATTAAGAGATGCGAACCAATCTTTGATTGCAACAAGACTTCCTTTTAGTGATTTTGAGGAAATTCTTGAAAAAATTGATAACGCTGGATACCATTCAGTTGAATGCTGGGGTGGAGCAACATTTGATTCCTGTTTAAGATACTTGAATGAGGACCCCTGGGAAAGACTTAGAAAAATCAAATCAGTAATCAAAAAAACAAAGCTCCAGATGCTTTTGAGAGGCCAAAATTTACTGGGCTACAAGCATTATCCTGATGATGTGGTCAGGAAATTTGTTGAACATTCCATCCAAAATGGAATAGATATAATGAGAATTTTTGATGCCCTTAACGATTTCAGAAATATTGAGGTGGCTTTGGAGCAGACTTTAAAAAGTGGTGCTCATGCACAGGGTGCTATTTGTTTTACCTTGAGTCCTATCCATAATCTCGACAATTATGTTAAATTGGGAAGGCAATTGGAAAAAATGGGCGTAGACTCCATCTGTATTAAGGATATGTCAGGAATTATGGGGCCTCAGGAAGCCTATGATTTGATCAGGGCGCTCAAGGATAATGTCAGTAAGCCGGTGGTCCTTCATACCCATTCAACTACAGGGCTCGGTCCCATGACTTATTTTAAGGCTATTGAAGCGGGTTGTGATTGCATCGATTGTGCTATTTCTGCCTTTTCCGGTGGAACCTCCCAGCCTGCTACTGAATCCCTGCATTTTGCATTAAAGCAGTCAGGGTATGAAACGGGACTTGACGAAGTTGTTCTTAAAGAAATCAATGATTTTTTTAAACCGGTGAAGGAAAAGTTTATTCAGTCTGGTGAACTGGAGCCCTATGTGCTGGGTTCGGATACGGATGCTCTTGTATATCAGGTGCCCGGGGGAATGCTTTCAAATCTCATTTCCCAATTGAAGCAGCAGAATGCTCTGGATAAGCTGCCCGAAGTCTTGCAGGAAATTCCCCGTGTCAGAAAAGAGCTGGGCTACCCTCCTCTGGTGACACCTATGAGCCAGATTGTTGGAGTTCAGGCGGCAGCCAATGTGCTCATGGGAGGAAGATACCTGAGCATATCCAAGGAAGTTAAGTCTTATTTTAAAGGCGAATATGGCAAGGCTCCTGGAGCAGTAGATGTTGAAGTCGAAAAAATGGTTCTGGGAGATGAAAAGCCGATCACTCAGAGATTTGCGGATACTCTGGAACCGGAATTTGAAAAAGCTAAAAAAGAGATTGGCAGCCTGGCCAAAAACGATGAGGATGTGCTGTCTTACATTGCCTTTCCACAGATTGCCGAAAAATTCTTCAGGAATAGAGAAGAAAACACTGCTTTAAAGGTCAGTTACAGCATAAAGAAGATCTAAAGGAGGGTATTTATGACTTTGATGGACAGCTTGCTGGTATCCCTCATGGGTTTTGCGATCGTGTTTTTGGTGCTGATTCTGCTTAGTGTTTTGATAAAGCTTCAGTCTCTGGTTTTAAGATATATTATGGAAGCCATGGGCAAAAGCACTGATATGAGCATTGTCCTGGCTGAGGGAGGAACAGTTTTGGCAGAACTTCCCGAAGTGCGCGATGAGGGGTGGTCTGCAGGTGAATTAAAGCTTATAGGGGTTGATGAAAAAACCGCTGCCATGATTATGGCTATCGTCAGCGATGAGAGCCAGATCCCTTTGTCTGAACTGCAATTCAAGATGATCAAGGCAATTGATCAGGAGATATAAGCTACTATTGGGGGGGAACGGGAATGAAGTACATAGTGACAATTAATGATAAAAATTATGAAGTTGAAGTAGAAAGAGGCAAAGCAAGTATCGTGAAGACTACTCAGGCTTCCGTAATACCTGAACAGGAAACTGCAGCGATATCTGCTGCCCCGGCAGCTCCAGAGGCGGCTCCTCTTGCGTCAACTGCCACGGCAGCTCAGGCTGTTTCTGGTGATCCTGTAAAGGCTCCTATGCCTGGTACTATTCTTGCTGTTAGAGTGCAGCAGGGTGCGAAAGTGAACAAAGGGGATGTTTTGTTTATTCTGGAGGCTATGAAAATGGAAAACGAGGTTACTGCTCCGAGAGATGGAGTGGTTTCTCAGCTCAATGTTGCTCAAGGGGCGTCTGTATCAACAGGTGACATCCTTCTTGCGTTGCAGTAGTGGGGAGGTTAAATAATGTCTATATCTTTGCTTGATACACTCTTGAAAGTATGGAACAATTCCGCTTTTCCAGTAATTACCTGGCAACAGGTCGTGATGATCTGTGTGGCAGGCATCCTGATTTATATGGCTATCGTGAAAAAGTATGAACCTTTGCTGCTTTTGCCTATCGCCTTTGGTGTAATCCTGGCCAATCTGCCGATGGCTAATCTTATGGCCCCACCGCCTGCTGATGGTTCAGGAACAGGAGGGCTTCTATATTACATTTATCTGGGAGTTAAACTGGGGATTTATCCTTCTCTGATATTCCTGGGTATTGGTGCCATGACAGATTTCGGCCCCTTGATAGCCAGGCCTTCCAGTTTGTTTTTGGGAGCAGCTGCACAGCTGGGCATTTACATTGCCTTTACTGTTGCCGTTGTGCTGGGATTTAATCCGCAGGAGGCGGCATCTATTGCGATTATTGGCGGTGCTGACGGGCCAACGGCAATATTTCTTTCATCCAAGCTGGCACCGGAATTGCTTCCGGCTATTGCTATTGCAGCATATTCCTATATGGCATTGATTCCCATGATCCAACCGCCTATAATGCGGTTCTTAACCAGCAAGAAAGAAAGAGAGATTGAAATGGTACAGCTTAGAGAAGTCTCCAAGCTGGAACGAATTGTATTTCCTATAGTTGTAACAATTGTTGTTTGCCTTTTACTTCCTGCTGTTGCTCCTTTGCTGGGCATGCTGATGCTGGGGAATCTCTTCAGGGAATCCGGTGTTGTGCAAAGACTCAGTGATACTGTACAAAACGCGTTGATCAATATCGTAACCATATTTCTTGCTACCACTGTAGGTGCTACTGCTGTTGCAGAAGTATTCCTGAGTCCTGAGACGCTTAAGATTGTTTTTTTGGGCTTGATGGCGTTCATATTCAGCACTATAGGTGGATTGCTCCTGGGCAAGCTTATGTGCTTGCTGTCCGGTGGGAAAGTCAATCCTCTTATCGGTTCTGCAGGTGTTTCAGCAGTTCCTATGGCTGCCCGGGTAGCCCAGGCTGAAGGACAGAGGGCCAATCCGGCAAACTTCCTGCTTATGCATGCTATGGGGCCTAATGTTGCAGGTGTTATAGGCTCTGCAGTGGCTGCGGGCTTCCTTCTGACCATGTTTGGCTGATGATAAGAGGCTGGCAAAAGAATTATTATATCTGAAGAAAAGCTGGGGCAAGGAATTTTGACTTCCAGCTTTTTTTACATATAATTAAATTCATTGTTTATCACAAGAGGGGTGTATGTGTTGGAGACTATTCCAGGATATCATCGTATTGACCCCAGAGCGCTTTCCTACTGGCGCTGGACAGGGCTGTTGAACTCCATATTTATCTGGTTGATACCACTGTCATATCAGCAGGCCATGCGCTGGTGGGAACTTCCTCTATGGATTTTTCCAATGTTAATGCTGTTAGCAGTTAGCGCAACAGTGTTTAAGATTGCAGTAATACCAAAGGTACGGTGGAACACATGGCTTTATGACGTTTCCGAACAACAGATTGATCTGCGTTTTGGAGTTTTTGTCAAATACCGAACTTTGATTCCCATGGTACGGGTACAACATGTTGATACGGAACAAGGGCCACTGCTGAGTCACTATGGACTATCTACAGTTACCATATCTACTGCAGCAGGTAAGCATAAGATTCCTGCACTTGCCGACGATGTCGCTGCTGAACTCAGGGAGAGGATTTCCCGGCTTGCCCGGATGGTGGATGAAGATGTATAAAGCACAAAGGTTGCACCCGGCAGCTATCCTGGAGTTTATATTCCGTAATTTGTATAAATTGGCGCAGGCTTTGCTGCCCCTGATTATTCTTGCTCTGGGAGAGTCAGCTTTTCGCAGCTGGTTTCTTACTTTTTTGCCGATAGTCTTGGTCCTGTTTATTGTGTATATGATTTTCTACTGGCTGCGCTTTGTTTTTTATGTTCAAGATAATGAACTACGCCTGGAGTATGGTGTTTTGGTCAGAAAAAAACGTTATATATCTTTTGAGAGAATTCAAACCGTGCAGGTTTCGGCTGGAGTGATTCAGCGTATCTTGGGTCTGGTCAAGCTGCAGATTGAAACCGCAGGAGGCGGAAACAAAGCGGAGTTAATACTTCCGGCTATTTCCGCGGATAAGGCCGCTGAACTCCAGAAAATTTTGCAGAAAGGAAAGGTGTTTAATCCAGATGCACCCGATAAAGATAGATTAATTCAATATCGGCTTTCAAGTTCTGATTTACTAATACTGGGAAGCACCTCTAACAGTCTGGGTTTGATACTGGCTGGCATGCTGACCATTGTATCACAGTTGGATAAGATAATACCCAATTTAAAAATATGGGAAGTGCTGGGGAAATACGCAAGTAATCTTATGGCAGGTACTGTATATATTACTATCCTGGTAATTATTTTTATAATTTTACTGGCCTGCTTACTTTCCTTGCTCGGTAATCTAATAAAATTCGCAGGTTTTACCCTTATACGGGATGGTGACAATTTGAAAATCAGCCGCGGTTTGTTCGAAAAGAAGCAGCTAAGCATACCGGTTAAGAGAATTCAGGCCCTGAAAATTGTGGAAGGTATCCTGCGCCAGCCCTTCAAAATGGTAAGTATCCAGGTTGTTAGTATAAGTAATGTCGGAGATAAAGGTGAAGGCAATGTCATCATGCCTGTAATCCCGCGCCATAAGATGATGGATTTCCTGGAAGAAGTATTACCGGAATTTTATCGTCCTTTTGAAGTAGAAATGCTGCCTAATCGTTCCAAAATGCGCTATATCCTGATAAATTTTATCCCTGCCACAGTGCTGGTAATAATAATCTTCCTTTTTCTACCCTTTGCTTATCCCGGTCTGATACTACTGCCACTGGCTATATGGCTCGGATCTTTGCAGTATCGTGATACTGGCTACAGTCTGCAGGAGAGTATGTTAATAATTAGATCGAGAATCCTGGGCAAAGTAAGCACTATCGTTCCCAGACGGAAGATTCAGTCCCTGTCTATTTCAAGAAACTATTTTCAAGTCCGCAAAAACCTTAATACACTGCGGGTGTCTATTGCCTCCGGGGTAGTCCCGGCCAATGTGAAACTGGTGGGAATGGATGACGAAAAAAGCTCAGTTATCATCCAATGGTTTTCCCGTTAGAGGCAGGGGACCTGACATTTATCTGTTGACTTATACTTATAGATAATAAAAAGGCTTAATCGAGGTAATCGACATGCTGGCAGATTTCTTCGAGGACTGAGTCTTTTTTAATATTGAATTCACCTTTGTTTATTTCAAAAAGATTTTGCCCTTTGGTATCTATGGAGACAATCAGGGGTCCGAATTCTTTTACCCGCATTACCCACATGGCTTCAGGCATACCTAAATCCAACCATTCCACACGCTCCACATATTCCACACAGTTGGCCGCCAGTACAGCGCAGCCTCCGGGAAACACCGTATGAATCGCTTTGTGCTTCTGGCAGCCTTTAACCGTACTCTCACCCATGCCGCCCTTGCCGATAATTACTTTGACCCCGGTTTGAGAAATGAAGTCTTTTTCATATTTCTCCATACGCATACTTGTTGTAGGTCCTATGGAAATAACCTTATACTTTCCTTTTTGACCTTCAAGTTCCTGCATAATGGGGCCGGCGTGAAAGATGGCCATACCAGCTAGATCGACAGGGAGCTCCTTATGCTGCTTTATTAAACGTTGATGCACATCATCACGAGCTGTTATCAGATAACCATCAAGATATACGATATCACCAATTTCCAATTTTTCCAGATCTTCGTTTTGAATCGGTGTGCTTATTATTTTAGTTTTCATAGTACAGCTCCTTTGTGTGAAATGATTTCGTATCCCATATCCGCGTTTATTTTGATAATGGATCTTCGGTGTGCCCAACAACCTGTGGATAAACCCACGGCAATGGTTGCCGGATGGCGTGCCGCCTGTTCAATATGTACGCCCATTACGGAGCTTTCACCACCAAGACCCCCTGGACCGATTTTGATAGCATTCAGACCTGTTTCGATACTGGATTCAAGCTCTGCAGCTCGTGGGTTAGTGTTGCGAGATCCGATAGGACGCAGTAAAGCTTTTTTTGATAGTTTGGCTGCCACCTCTACGGAACCGGCAATACCAATACCGACCAAAAGAGGAGGGCAGGCATTGATTCCATAAGAAGTGATTTGATCAAATACGAATTTTACCGCAGCTTCGTATCCTTCCAGAGGCATCAGTACTTTTGCTGTTCCTGGCAGGCTGCATCCGCCTCCGGCCATATATACATAGATAGTTGCTGCATTACTGTTGGGAACGATTTCCCAGTCAATCCACGGAATTCTTGTGCCTACGTTGTTGCCGGTGTTTTTCTCATCAAAAACCTCCACGGCATTATGACGGAGCGGAGCGATTAGCGTGGCCTTTTTCACAGCTTCGCGCAGACAATCTTCTATCTCATCAATCAACGGGAATTGGGTTCCAAGCTGCACAAAATACTGAATTATGCCTGTATCCTGACAACATGGCCTGTCCAGCTCATCGGCCATTTCCAGATCGTCAAACATGGCATCGTAAATAATCCTGGCTAAAGCGGTATTTTCTTTTTCTCTGAGTTCCTTTAATTTCACGTAAACATCATCAGGAAGATGTTTGCCTGTATATGCGGTAAACCTAGCCATGATATCTATAAATTTTTCGCGTTGTTCTACCTTATCCATTCTGAGTTCCTTTCTACATGATATATTTTTGTAATATAGCGATTTTATTGTATTATAAGAAAAATAATTGGTCAAATACTCCGGTTAATCTCGCCTTTATCCCCCTTGCCGAATTATCTTAATAAGCCGAATAGCTTTTATTTCGGGGGGGGGAGAATAAAAATTGAGGTGATTACTGTTGGAAATTAGTTTCAAGCAGAATATGAACAATGCGGAACGGGTGATACGTGTTCTCCTGGGTATCCTGCTTATCTACATGGCAGCCTTTGACGCGGTGGTACTCAGTAGTTTCTGGAATATAGTAATATGGATACTCGGTATCGCTTTTTTCCTTGAAGGTGCGGCTGCTTATTGACTGATTTATGATTTCTTTGGTTGGTCAACCAGAGTGAAAGCCGATGACTAAAAATACTGATCGGGGTAGTTTCTGGTCAGCTCCATATAAGTGAAAGTATATATATTCACAAGACAGGAGATCTTTTTTTCCTGTCAAATATTATTATAAGGAGTTTTCGCAGCTGTAAAAAACTTGACTGTTGAGGATTTTGCATAATTAGTTTTTCCGTATCATTGGGAAGTATTATAGTACTGTCATCCTGAGGCAAAGCCGAAGAATCTTAAGATTCACCCTCCGGGCATTACTGATGTTCGCTTTGCTCAAAATTAAGGTGGCTTCGCTAACGCTCAGAATTATCATGCGTTGCCCGCACCAACAATAAACGAATACTTGTTGCTTTTTGGGCAAATAATCTATTTATGGCACAAGTTCGAGTGTCATTGTCACAATGAGGTCGACTCA
>Ga0334890_1000723_pt1 | contig 54945 bp, 40 predicted proteins | sample GraSluR1_MG_3_FD_207220 | JGI IMG/M metagenome (GOLD analysis project Ga0334890, IMG submission 207220) | Sludge microbial communities from methane-producing bioreactor in Wageningen University, Netherlands - Granular Sludge_31_08-R1 | ecosystem: Engineered > Bioreactor > Anaerobic >... | reverse complement strand
CGGTTCATACCATCACCTGTGACAACGGCAAAGAGTTTGCGGATCATGAAATGGTGGCAAAAGCATTGGATGCAAAGGTGTACTTTGCCCATCCATATGCATCTTGGGAGAGAGGTACCAACGAGAATACCAACGGACTAATCCGCCAATATTTTCCCAAGCATACAGACTTTTATGATTTGAAGCAGGAAGATATTGTTTTTGTGGAACATCAATTGAATACGAGGCCTAGAAAATGCTTGTCCTTCAGCTCTCCTATGGTATTCTTAAAAAATCACAGTTGCACTTGATACTTGAATCCAAGAGTATCTAAAATGTCCATGCAGTCCTGAAAATCAGGAAAAATTTTTGTTGACCCAGGTCGACTCTATACACAATGAAATTACTTCAGGAATGATCATTCCCAAGCAAGATGATCGATCTGATGGTCCAGCAGTGTCGCTTTTTTCGGAATTCCCTCCTCATTCCAGCCCATCATTTCGTAATAGGTGCGGATCATATTTCTAAATGTTTCCTGGTCCAGCTTAACACCGGTCAGGTTACCGCTGCAATCCAGTCCTTGCGTGAAGAACCGCTCTGGCAATGTGTCATCACCAGCGCCCAATCCTTCGCGCAGGTTGTAAAGGCGCATCAGATGCAGGCGGCGTTCGCCCAGCCGCATGATCTCATAACTGCTGGTCTCCCAGCCAGTCACCGCGCCCAGTAATTGCGCCATCATCTCCATGCTCAGCACACGTGTCGGCGTGATCGCGAAGATGCACATATCGAGCACATCTGCCGCAGACCATATTGTGGAAAGCGCTTTGAAATTGCGCACCTTTTCCACTCCCTGGTATTGCATGGGGATGCGTTCGTAAATCCCGACCGCACGCGAGCCGTCCAGTGTGTGCGGCCAGCCGGCATCCGTGTCGTAATCCCAATCATGTTCACAGATGTCATAGCGCGGCCCGATCGGAGCGGTGGCGTAACCCAGCGCCAGGTTGGTTTGGCTGCGCGGTTCAAACGGTACCAACTCCTGGCCTTTCACGTGCATGGCGAAAAATTTTGCTTCTCCACCTGCTTTTTCAGCTGCCCGTTTTGTGCCTTCGGCGAGTAGATTCCCATCCCCTTTTCGGTGCGCAATAGCCGTGATCATTGCCAACAGAGCGCTGTCTGCGCCAAACCGTAGCGGTCCGGCATCGGTCTGCAGCGTGCGGATCCCGTTTTTATCCCATTCCATCGCCATTGAGAGCGTGAACCCCAGTGATGTCGGGTCCAGCCCATATGTATTGCATAATTCATTCGCTGCAACGACTGTTTCCAGATTAGAAATGCCGCAGTTTGGTCCTAATGTGCCGCTTGCCTCCTGATGCATAGCGCCTGATTGGTTTTCTCCATCTTCTGGCCTATCGATAGTAAAAGATTTGATGCACTGGTTTGGACAACCTGGGCAGGCATGATAACCACGATAATAGCGCATATAGGCATCAGGTGTATATTGGTCTGCGCCTTCAAACACGCTGGCGCTATAGTTATGAGTACATAACGCGGTGTCGATTCCGTGCGTATGCACCCAGCAAGCAAAACCCGGCGGTTTCAACTGCCAATTGGTGAGTGGATTGGCTATCATATGGCGTGAATATATTTCCAGGATCTGTCCGCAGGTATGCTCGTCGTGCACCTCTGGCAAATCCCCACCCTGCAACACGATCGCCTTCAGATGTTTACTGCCCATAACCGCACCCATCCCCATGCGGGATGCCTGGAAATTACGGTCACTTACGATGCTGGCATAGCGCACCAGATTCTCACCGGCTGGGCCGATCACTGCGCTGTGGACGTGCCTGCCGTGTATCTTTTCCAATTGATTGACCGAATCCGGTGTTGTTAATCCCCACAGATTGCCCGCGTCAGCGAATTGCACCTGGCCGTTCTCGATCAATAACATGATTGGGTGCTGTGCTTTTCCGCTAATGGTGATCGCATCAATGCCTGCTCGCTTGATCGCCATTGCGAAAGGCCCCTCTGTTCGTGTTTCACCAATCCCGCCTGTTAGCGGGCTTTTGGCTGCGGTCGTAAAGCGCGCCAGTCCGGGGTAAGGCTGTCCGGCACATACACTCGTGGAAAAAATCAAATGATTGCCCGGGTCAAATGCGTCCAGGCCCGGCTCAGTTCTGGTCAGCAGATAAAAGGTTGCGAGCAACCCTCCGCCGGCATATATCCGCCAGAAAATATCATCAGGCGTTTCGACCTGGAAAGAGGTGTTTGTGAGGTCGATATGCAGGACTTTCCCATGATAACCATATTTTTCCATCTATTCCTCCTGATTGGGTTGACTGACAATTTATATTGCAGCCATTTTGCGTCATCATTCGCCAATGATCTTGACCAGCACATGTTTGTTGCGCCGCCCGTCGAATTCGTAATAAAAGATCTGCTCCCATGTGCCAAAATCCAGTTTTCCTTCAGTGATTGCCACTACCACTTCACGCCCCATGATGGTGCGCTTAAGATGCGCGTCGGCATTGTCTTCCATTGTCCGGTTATGCAGATATTTGTCAGTTGGCGCGTGCGGCGCAAGCCATTCCAGCCAGGTCTCGTAATCTGCGTGCAATCCACGCTCATCGTCGTTGATAAAAACGCTGGCAGTGATATTCATTGCGTTCACCAGGCATAAACCTTCGCGGATGCTGCTTTCGCGCAGACAGTCATTCACCTCGGGGGTGATGTTCACCATCCCGCGCCGGGCAGGGATATTGAACCATAATTCCTTACGGAAACTTTTCATTTTCTCTCCTTAGCTTCTCGATTTTTTTCTGTTATTGAAGATCCAATCATTTCTGACCTTCTTCTAATGTATCGCAGAGTTTACATATTAGTATTCTATAAGAATATTTTCTTGGAAAAATTCCGTGCTTTTATTGTGCTATAGTTAATATTACAATTGAAACTAATTTAATATGGAGGACAAATGGTAGGCGTAGATAAAAATAAATTACCGAAAAAACAAGATGCAAAAGCGGAAGTACAGAAAAGTGCTCCCAAGATCGTCAAGCGCACCGGCGATGATGTGAAAAAATCCACTGCGGACTCAAAATCCAAAATCGATGCCTTCAAAGAGATGAAGGCAGCAGAAAAGGGCGAAAGCGCGCAAGAGCTGATGAGCAAGAAGACCCATCAAGACCTGATCAACGCGGCTTACAAAGCAGCGGAAGAACTGAAGATCGCACCATGGGTGTTGCTGCGCGCAGCTGGTTGGGGCCACTTCACCGATGACCGCGGCAAACTGTATGACGGCCCGGTAGTCGATGAGATCGAAGGTCTGGACGACGACCAGAAAAAAGCGCTCAATAAGGCGATTGGTCTATAAAAAATCATTGACGAGAAAGAGCAGGCAGCCCCTGCTCTTTTTGTTTGGCTATTCATGGATAAACTCGCTTTCACCTGTTCATTATATATTTTGCGTTAAATTCTCGACCACAATGTTCAGTTATTATTAATTCTAAGTAGAGAAGTTTCGCAATGAGAAAAGGAAACATAAGGACGGTTCTGTTCTAAGATTATTACTTTGATCGAATTCCTCAACCTGGCATGGAAACACCTTTGCCAGGAATAAGATGAAAATGCTCCTGCCATATAATTAACATATGACTGATAAGAATATCTTCATTGCGCATATGCCAGAAGTCGATCTGCGCCCGGACCTGACAACCATTTTCGATCATGCCCGTGCGGCTGCTAATGAGATCAACCTGGATGAAATCGGGCAGGCGTTTCATCAGGTCATCATCGTCACCCCCGGCCGACTGCTCATCAGCAAGACCTGCCCGCTGGAGGAAGACATACCCGTTGAATTGCTTGCGATATTAAATGAGCTGGTTCCACCTCTGCCCGCGGTGAATATCGCGGTCATCGCGTACACATTCCTGGACGCACTGAAAACAGATATGCGCCGCGCAATCCCTTTTATCGACTTTTTGATCGGTTTTGGCGCTCTGGGCCACCGGGTTTGGGTGTTCGAAGGTCACAACAGCGCGTTATCCGCCGGTTGCAAGGATGCTGATCTGCTGCTCGTCGATGAGAAAATGGCGGAGATACTTGATCGGGAAAATACGGATTGGCGCGCGCAAGCGCGGTCTGTCATGCGCGGGGAAACGATCAAACTTGTGGCGCATCAAAATTGATGGATTAGAGGAGAATAACATGGCGGATAATTACTGGTGGTTCGGGATCAATAACGGGGATGAAAAAAAGTCAGGACCCAAGGATGATTCTCATAAACGCGATCAAAAGAAGACCGGGCATGTCATGTATTTTCCTTATTTCGACCAGTTCCTGAAAGGATACTTGCCTTATTTCAATTGGGAGAGAAACAAACAAAAACATCCCGGTGAATATGATTCAATGAGTAAGGATGATTCTGTAATGTTTTGGATGGGACACGGGAAGAAATATCCACAATGGGGAATAATAGGATTCGGTTATATTGATGAAATCATAGGCCATAAATCCATTTTTCGGTTAAAGGTTTCCTATTACCCTGAAATTCCAATTTTTCCTCACGAACAAAATAATCCCAGAAGAACAGAAGTTACAGATTTCCTCTTGAGAACCTTTCAGTCTGATTTCCCGCCATTAGGAAAATTGTTCCATTCAATTGAAGAATATGGAAATTTTGATATTTCTAATTCAATTGCTGAAACCGTTGCAGAAATTAATGATAAACAATTCAAGGCATGTTTAGATTTTGCCAGGAAAATAAATTAATAAAACCCCTGCCGATAAGCAGGGGTTCTTTCCAAAGCCAGTAATAACTATTGGTTACGATTCTCGAAAAGGTTGTAGGTTACAAACCCGGTGTTGATGTCATAGAGTTTGATGGCGATCTTCTCAAAATAACGCAGCTCTTCTGGAATATTGAATGTAGCGGTGAGGATATTTCCTTCGCCGGTTTCGATCCCGGCAACCTCATACCATTTATAGACGGACGAGTCACCTTTCTTCATGAATACGGCGTAACGTGTCTGCGGAGGTAGATACCGGGTGCGGATGGTGACAGTTTTTCCTTTATCGACCGCGGTGATATCAAATGTTGGAAATCCAACAGGCAGGTTGGTGGGCTTTGTGCCGGTATAGGTACCGCTGTTATCCGCTGCTGAATCGTTATAAAACCAGTTATAGCTGTAGTATTTGCTATTGGTTACGCTTTCAAAACGAATGGCGATAATTTGTTCGCCAGCCAATTCTTTAGGGATTAAAAATTTGGCTCTGAACGATCCGCCGTCACCAGTCGTTAATTTAGATACCAGGAATCCATTGACGCCGTAGGTGCCGTTATATCCCATATATACATGAAAGGTGTTGTTGGCTGGGAAATTGGTTGTGCTCACGGTGACGGATTCTCCCTCGACAACCGCCACAATTGCCGTCGTCGGAACGGCTGCAAGAACCGGTGTCACTGAAACCGCCATGATGGCCAGCGCAATGACCAGTGCTAATCTTTTTTTCATAACTACCTCCTCGCTATGAGCTTTATTATTCAATTATTTCGGTTGATTATTTCTTTGGCCGATCAAGATGATTTGGTATATCTATTATAGCCATTTTAAATTGAATATCAAACCGTATCACTGCATTAAGATGCAAGAAATATGCCTGAATTATGTCAGTCAAGCACGCCTTCGTTTACATAGCGATTAAGCTCTCCGACGCTCAGGTCCTTGATACCCAGCTTCTCGATCGTGCGCCCGCGGCGGTAATAATCGGTTTGGTGGATGATGCATGCCAGGCGGATAATGCTGTCCATCGCCCGCACACTGATTCCATATTGTTTACCGATAGAGGCTAGCGGCAATAAGCTCATGGGGATATCCTCGAAAATGTAGCGGTGGTTAAGGGTCCCCGGCGCTTTGATTCCAAAATATCCGCTCTGGTTGTGGATCGCTTCATGCAAGTCGTCACCTTTGACATTGTATGCCTGTTCCAGCCACTCCATCGCGGTGCGGGCGCGAATACCCAAAGAAGAAGCGACAGTGACACGCTCCCGGTCCAGTGCTTCCAGAACGATCGCGACTGACGGTGTTACGCCGTCGATATAAAATTCAAAATCGCCATGGGTGGATTCGATCCTCCCGGCGTTGAGTATCGTCAGCGCGGGGTGGAAAATTGCCCCCATATTATTCATACCGGTGTGCAACACATTCACCCCGTCAATAAACTGCGGATAGACATCTGAGATTGCTTCCAGCACCTCATTCGTATTGAATGCTGGCAACGCGGCCATCGGCACCGCTTCTTTAATACGAAAGATACGAGCCTGCGCGGGTCCGTCTGACCGACCGGCATAAATGAATGTTTCTGCTTCTGATAATAATATTTTTTTTGTGTTTCCTGCTTTGCGGCGCACCATATCGAACTCAATCGCGCCGCCTGTACGCCCAGGGTTGAGGATCACGATCTGGCTGTCTTTCATGTAAGGCGCCATCGCGAGAGCAAGATCTTTATGCGCGGAAGAGGGCACCACCAGCATGATTACCTGCGCGGATTCGAGCGCTTCCTCCATATTAGATGTCGCCATTTTAATATTGCCGAACCCGCGCGGCCCTCCCTGGTAGCTTTCCAGATCGATTCCTTTACGCTTTGCCATGATCTCGATATGGGAATATGTTCGGTTATAGACCGTCACTTCTTTCCCCATCAGGGATAAGTGTGCCGCCATACATTTTCCGCCGTGCCCTGCCCCAATCACTGTATACCGCGTTGGATATGCCATCTTCCCTCCAGTCTAAAGGTAATGCGCCAGACGTTGTGATTCGCTGATCGGTTGGCCTTTTTCGTCAACCGCTTCGCATGCGCCGTTGATAATGCGTGTCTTGATTGTACCAGCAGCAAAGCGGTTATTCTTCAAATGAGGGGCATCCAGGATGCCTTTTTGCACCGCGCCAGCCAGGCAGTCTGCGTCAGCGAGCGCATCTTCACGATCCTCTCCTGCGCTGTTTCGGATCGCTTCCAGCGTTACACTCGCTTCCTGCACCAGATGTGCCTTGCGCTGGACGATGGCCTGGTCCTGCAGCATATCCGCCTGCCCGCTCAGAGCGTTCTCGATTGCGCGGCGCGCCATCAAACTGGCATCGATGATGTCATCCGCGGTGGCAGCGTGATGCGCCTCGCTGTGGCCGACAATATGCACAATATGCGGTTTGAGCGTCATCTGTGTATAGATGCTGGCGGACAGGTGTGCCCGTGCCGCGTTATCTTCCAGCGGATAACTCAATAAACCGGTGCGTGTCTGGCGCCATACGTGAAAATCATCGCTTTCCAACTCTGCGCAAATATCCAGCACCGCGCTCATTTTTGCCAGATCCATTGCGTCGGATGTACCCGGCGGGCTGTTGAACATCAGCTGTGCGATATAATCCCGCACTCCGTAAGCGCGCGCATTATATGCGGATAAATAAGCAGAAACAACAAAGATCACATCCGGCGCGTCTCGCATACCCCAATGGTGCGGTTCATTCACTTCCAGAGGGATATCCCTTTCGCCATAGAAAGCCATCACGTTCTGGTGTTCACGGATGCTGCCGGCCAGATCCCAGGGGCCGCGCCCATCCATCAGATTGAACCACAGCAGCGGAATTGCCGGCCAGGCGATGTGGATCGTATCGATATACATCGCTGCCAATTCCAGGAAGTCGTCCGTGCCGGAATAAGTGCGTATTAATGGGTAATTACCTCTGCGGCTGGCCGCATATAAATCACGATAATCCTGCGCGCTGCGCACCGGTACACCGCCCGCTCCGGTCTTGCGGGCATCCTGTCGTTCCGGGTGAAAGAAATTTGCCTGTGCGTCCTGGTCGATACCGAGCGAGATTACATCCAGCACCTTTGCATCGGCGATCTGCGAGATGCCTGCCATTGTATCCTGCATGGTCGGCAGCCCAAAGTGGTGGCGCAGGATCGGGTAAGGCGCTTTCCATGCAATCCGCTCTAATGTCGTCTGTGGATATTGCGCTTCGGTTTTCACCTGGGCGCTTTCGCCGCGCAGGAAAGCCAGCGTATCCTCATACGTCTCAGACCCATCAAACACCTTGTCAAAAAAACCGATCTTTTCAGCGCGTTCCGCCACCGGCGGAGTCCCTCCGAAGGCAAATTGCGTTCCTTTTACCCGCAGATGGTCTGCGTTTTCCGCGAACTGCGCCAGCAATCGCTCACCTGTTTCTGGAGTCAGGCGGTACGAGACAGCCAGCAGGTCCGCTTTTTCTGTTTCCGCTTGTGCGATCGCCTCTTCCACAGGCACCGCTGGGCCCAGGAATACTGTCCGCCAGCCTGCCTGGTCTGCCAGGCGCAGAAAATTGATAACGCCGGCTACATGCACACATTCTCCCAGCGCGCACGCGACAACTGTTTTTTGTTTTTTGTTCATGATAATTAATCATATAATATTTTTGGTGGTTCGACAGTTAAATCCAAATTAAATAGAATTAATGAGGTAATCATGGCAACAGTAAAATTCTTATTGGCAGGGGAGTCCTGGGTATCATCAAGCACGCATTACAAGGGTTGGGATTTCTTTTCAAGCACAGTTTACGAAACAGGGGTTGAGTTCCTCAAACCGGCATTTGACGGGACGGATATTGAATTCATCCACCTGCCGGGGCATCTCGCGCCGGTTGAATTCCCGAAGAGTTTGGAGGAATTACAACAATATGATGTGATCGGCTTAAGCGATATTGGCGCGAATTCGTTACTGCTTGCGCCGGAAACATGGGCAGGCGGGCAATCTTCGCCCAACCGCCTCAAGTTATTATCGCAATGGGTCGAGGAAGGAGGCGGGCTGTTGATGTGCGGCGGCTATCTATCTTTTGCTGGCATCTACGCCTCGGCCAAATATTACCGCTCTCCACTCGAGAAAGTGCTTCCGGTTGATATCTACACTTTTGATGACCGTATTGAAACGCCGGAAGGCGCACAGCCACAAGTTGTGGATGCTGGCCATCCACTGGTGGCGGGCATGGGCACAGACTGGCCGGCTCTGCTGGGCTTTAATGAATTGCAGCTCAAACCAGATGCGCATCTCGTCGCCAAAGTTGGTGATTATCCTTTGCTGGCCACACGTGAAACTGGCAAGGGCCGCACACTCATCTGGTCATCCGACATCGGGCCGCATTGGTGCCCGCGCAGCTTTGCTGAGTGGCCGGGTTATGCGCGTCTATGGCAGAATGTGGTGCGCTGGCTGGCGCAGAGATAAGAACATTAAAAAGCATCGGTTTATGCGATGCTTTTTTTCTTTAACAATCGTGCTGAATTTGCCATGATGCCTACATCCGGGATAGATTGCATTGCTGCAGCCACTGCCGGTGCCAGCAGTCCCAATGCAGCGAGTGAAATGCCTGTCAGATTGTAGATAGCTGTCAGAAAGATGTTGAATCGTACAACACGCATGGTGCGTTTCGCGATCTGAAATGCTTCCGGGATCAGATCCCAATCTTCACGAAGCAGGACTATGTGTGCTGTTTCGATCGCAATATCTGTACCGCTAGATCCCATTGCAACCCCGATATCTGCTTGTGCCAGTGCTGGCGCATCATTGATGCCGTCGCCGATCATCATGACCCGCCTGCCTTTGTGTTGAGCTTCCTGGATCAGTGCGATCTTATCCTGCGGGAGCATTTCAGCTTTGAATGCAATTCCCAACTCATCCGCAATACGTTTGACGGCAGCGGTGTGATCCCCACTGATCATTATGATGTTTTCTTTATTAATGTGTCCGATTCTTTCGATTGCTTGTTTTGCGTCTTTTCGAAGTATATCTTCAGCGCCCATGATCGCAGCCAGTTGTTTATCGAAATGGACATAAAGGAGTGTTTTACTTTGTTTTTCCATCCTTTCTGCAATTTCTCTCGATTTCCTTTCGATATGGTATGGGTGGTTGGAGATTTGAACGTATGTGCCATTGACTGATGCTGAAACGCCATGCCCAATTTCACTGGTGAACTCATTGATGGGCAGCAAGGGTATATTACTCACATGCGCTTTTCGGATGACCGCGTCCGCGAGCGGGTGTTCAGAATATTGTTCAACCGATGCGGCAAATTGGAGGATTTCATACTCGTTGTGGTTATTCGTTGTTTTTATTTCTGTGATGGCTGGTTGGCCAAGTGTCAATGTACCGGTTTTATCTATAAAAATGCTGTCGATATGCTCCATACTCTCAATATATTTTCCACCCTTAAACAATAATCCTTGCTGGGCTGCAGTCCCGATCGAGGCAAGCATCGCAACCGGCGTCGCCAGCGAAAAAGAGCAAGAGCAGGAAACCGCCATCACCGCTGCTGCCGCGATGATATTTCCGCTCACCAGATAGGTAGCCAGGGCGATTATCGCTACGATGGGCAGATAAATCGAAGAAAATCGGTCAGCGATGTTCTGGATTTCACCTCGATTAGCCTCCGCTTCCTCGACCATTGTTAGGATTCTGCCAAACAGACTATCCTTCCCGGCAGCAACTGTTTGAATGCGTAGTGAACCATTGTGGACGATCGATGCTGCATAAACATTGTTCCCCGCTTCCTTATCGATCGGCATACTCTCGCCACTTATTGCCGCCTGGTTTACCACAGCTTTTCCATCCACAATCACGCCATCGACTGGGACGGATTCTCCTGGTTTTACGATCACGATATCGCCAGCATTCAGTTTAGCAATGGGCACTTCAGATTGCTTTCCATTAATGATCACATGCGCGCTTTGCGGAGCTGCTTGTTTCAGTTTCCGGATTGCCTGCCGCGCTTTTTGTGTAGTATTTTTCTCGATGAAATCTCCCAGGCGCATGAACAGAACGATTAGCATTGCAGTAGCCCATTCGCCAACAATAATCGCCGTGAGTACACTGGCGGACATCAGTGTGTGGGAGATGATCTGTTTCCTGGAAAGCGCGCGAATAACCTGAGAAAAGACAGGAAAACCGCCAAGAATGATCGCGCCAAGCCAAACATACCATGGGATAAAACTTTCTATAAGAGCAATCGATCCCATGCGCTCGCCAATCAAGGTGATACCTAGCACAGCGATTAGAATCCCAATGAAAAGGAAAATCGATGTTTTTCCGAATTGCAGGATAGCATCCGATGGATATGGTTCAGGTTTGCCTTCAGATTCAAGATATGCCTTATATCCCACTTTCTCGACTGCCTGTTGGATGTCTTCCAGGAGCGGTTTGATGTCCTTATAGTAAACTATCGCTTTTTCCGCCCCCAGAAGAACGTCAGCAGAGGTAACGGATGGTATATCATCAAGCGCTTTTTTCACATGCAGCGCACAATCAGCACAATCCATGCCGCTGATCTTAATCTCAAGTGATTTATTATCCTTCATACCATAATTGTACGGAAAAAAAGACACTTAATTCTATGTGTGTTATTAAATTAATACGCTGCCGGCCTTAAGGACCGGCAGCGCAATGGAAGGGGAGTAAGTAATTTGATCAGGATTCTTGTTCCAACGCTGCCAACCAATCTTTGATCCTTGCTTCGATTTGATCGCGGATCTCACGAAACTTCTCGGTTGTTTCTTCATCACTGCCTTCAAAAGCGGCCGGATCTTCGAAGGGCCAATGCAAACGCTTGCCCATTCCCGGAAATATGGGGCAGCGCTCCTCAGCATTGCTGCAGACGGTGATCAAGTAACTGAAATGCGTATTGCCAAGATAGGATTTGAGTGCTTTCGCGTACTGCTTGCTAGTGTCAATTCCGATCTCTTCAAGCACTTTGATCGTGTATGGGTTAATGACGGTGGGATCCAATCCGGCGCTGTGCACTTCGAACTGGTCGCCGCCATGCTTGCGCAGAAATGCTTCTGACATCTGGCTGCGGGCTGAATTGCCTGTGCATAAGAATAAGACGCGTGGTTTATCCATTTTGTAATCTTAATCGAATTCTATTAATGTCTCTTTTTAATAAGGTTATTGTTTTGTTAACGAATTTTCTGCGGTAAAGGTTTGATTTCTATATCACAATAATGATTTTGTATTGATATAGAAAAAGAGCCGGTTGAATACCGGCTCTAAATTGGTCTTTAATGTTAAACCTTATACCCCGAGATACGCTTCAATCACCATTTCATTGTTCATGACATCGCTGGCTTTGCCGTCCAGCACAATCCGGCCTGTTTCAAGCACATACGCCCGATCGGCGATCGAAAGCGCCATTTGCGCGTTCTGCTCAACCAGCAGAATGCTGGTGCCGGAATCATTGATCTCTTCAATGATGTCAAAGATCTGCTCAACCAGAACCGGAGCAAGGCCCATAGAAGGTTCATCCAGCAGGATCAGGTTAGGCCCCGCCATCAATCCGCGGGCGATCGCCAGCATCTGCTGTTCGCCGCCTGAAAGAGTTCCTCCCAGTTGTTTTCTGCGCTGCTTCAACAGCGGAAAACGGACAAACATCTCATCGATTCGTTCGCTGATCAGTGTTTTTGAGTCGACTGTAAATGCGCCCATCTCCAGGTTCTCAAGCACGGTCATCGAAGCGAAGATCTTGCGGCCCTCCGGAACATGGATAATGCCTTTTTTGACAATATCCTGAGCGGGTGTGCCGCTGATCACCTCATCAAGATAACTGACAGACCCTTCGGTCACATCCAGAATACCCGAAACAGTTTTCAAAAGGGTTGATTTCCCGGCGCCGTTTGAGCCGATCAGGGCTACGATCTCACCCTTATTCAGGTGAAAGCTGATGCCCTGCAGGGCGTGAATAGCGCCATAATGAACATGCAGGTTGTCTACTTTAAGCATCTTGTTTATTCCGCCTTCGATTTTGATATTTCTTCGCCAGTGCTGCTCCGCCTGGGCCAAGATAAGCTTCGATCACGCGTTCGTTGGCCTGGATCTCTTTCGGTGATCCTTCAGCGATTTTTGTCCCATAATCCAGCACACTGATCTTATCAGATATGCCCATCACCACGCGCATATCATGCTCGATCAGGATGATCGATTTTTCAAGTTTCTCGCGGATCATTCTGATAAATGCCATCATCTCTTCTGATTCCTGCGGGTTCATGCCAGCAGTTGGCTCATCTAATAGAATCAATGCGGGATCACTGGCCAGCGCACGTGCGAGTTCTAAGCGCCGCTGCATGCCGTAAGGCAGGTTGCAGGCCAGGAAATCACCATATCCATTAAGCCCCACAAAATTCAGCCAATGCATGGCATTGTCACGTGCTTTTTGGTTTTCACGCCGATATCGGGGTGATGAGATGATAGCATCCCACCAGGCTGTTTCCAGATTGGTATGTTGGCCCACCATGATATTTTCAACCGCTGTCAGGTTGCTGAATAAGCGGATGTTCTGGTAGGTACGTGAGATGCCCCGCCCGGCGATAAAGTCTGTTGTAAAGCCCTGAATCGGGTAACCCTGAAACAGGATCTCTCCGTGTTCTGGGGTATAGAAACCGGAAATGCAGTTGAAGAGTGTCGTCTTACCAGCGCCGTTCGGGCCGATGATTGCGTAGATCGATCCGCGCGGTATTTCCAGGTCCACCTGATTGACTGCTGTCAGCCCGCCGAAGATCTTTGAAACATGATTGGTTTGAATGATCAGGTCAGTCATTTTTTCTCTCCTTCCCCGTGTTCAATTCTTCGTTTTCAAGGCAATGAGATTTTTCGTATAACGGACGGGTTGCGGGCCATAATCCATTCGGGCGTTTGATCATCATCACAATCAATAACGCGCCAAAAGCCAGTTGGCGGTAATTTTCCACCTCACGCAGGATTTCTGGCAACCCTTTTAGTGTGAATGCGCCCAGGATAATGCCCGGGATGCTGTTGACACCGCCAACAATCACGATGCTGAGTACGTTCATTGAAACAAGCAGTGAATGGTCGTTTGGCCCGGTGAACTGGTTACGGGCGGCAGAGATACCGCCTGCCAGGCCAGCAAATGCTGCGCCAATGCATAAAGCCAATAATTTGTATTTTCTCAGGCTAACGCCTGTTGCCTGTGCGGCAATCCGGTCTTCCTTGATCGAAAGCCAGGCTCGCCCGGTACGTGAATCCTGCAGGCGCTGATAGATAAAAATGCTCAACGCAACGGCGATAAAGATAATATACATAAATTGAATATCATTTGAGAAAGGCCGCCCGAAAAGCGTTGGCCCTTTGATATCGTTGATGCCGCGCGGACCACCGGTAAAATTCTCAAGCAGGTCGCTTTTGAGCAGAATGCGAATGATCTCGCCGAAACCAAGTGTCACGATGGCAAGATAATCCCCGCGCAATCCCATCAGCGGAAGACCCAGGAGAATACCTGCCAGGATTGCCATCACAATAGCAATAATGATCGATGGCCAGAAGCCCAGCAATATATTATGTGGCTCAGGTGCGTTGAGGAGTGCCACACTGTATGCGCCGATGGCAAAGAAAGCGGCATACCCGAGCATCAGTTGGCCGGATAGGCCGACGATGATATTTAACCCGATCCCGGCAATCACATACAACCCCACCAGACCGACTACGAAATTGATATATGATCCCCACATCCGCGGCAAAAAGTACATGATGATGGCCGCCACTAACAGCAGGAGGTATTTTCCATATTTTTTCACAACGTTCGGTATTGCATCGCTCGCTTTGGTCGCGAACGTCTTTATAAATCCTTTTGTTTTTTCGAAAGCTTGCTGAACCATCTCTGTGATCCAAAGAGTGTGCAGTAAAGCGCCAAGACCGCCAAAAACGATGAAATAGCCCAAATGATAAAGTGGACCAGCCTGCCCTTTCTCAAAGAGAAAATACGACATGCTTGGGATGGAAAAAGCTGTCAGATATTGACGGATATCAATGCTGTTACTGACCAGGAAAACCAATAACAGGTCAAATATTGCAACGACAAAACCAGCAACCGCGCTTGTGAGTAATCCTTGCAGGAATTTTTGCTGCCAGGAACCTTCTTTGCGAATATTGGCCCATCCAGTAACAAAGGCATATAACCCGAAGAAATACATCATAAAACGCAATTCGGCCACACTGCCGCGCCTTACGCTGACTCCGAAGACACGGCTGACCAGTGCGGCTGCAATCTCATGAAAACCGATTGCAAGCACAAAAATGATCAGCAGTGCGAAAATGAGGCCTTTTTGAATAACTTCTCGTCTTTGTTGGTTCTTCATACCTTCTCCTCTGCAAGCACTTCACCAAGAATGCCGGAAGGCTTGAAAATTAGAATCGCGATCAGGATGGCGAATGCGATCACGTCTTTTAGCTGGAAACTGATGCCCAATGCGGTTGGCCCAACTGATTCAACCAACCCCAGGAACATTCCGCCCAGCATAGCACCGGGAATGTTGCCAATGCCGCCCAAAACCGCAGCGGTAAACGCTTTGATACCAGGTATAAAACCAACTGTATTAAAGACCTGACCATTATGCAATCCCCACATCACGCCCGCTGCGCCAGCAAGCGCACCGCTGATCAGGAAGGTGCTGCTGATCGTGTGGTTGACATTGATGCCCATCAGTGCGGCGGTGTCTTTGTCAAGCGCTACCGCGCGCATTGCTTTTCCCAGGCGCGTATTGCGCACTAGATACAAAAGCGCCAGCATAAGCACTACCGATAGGATCAGGGTGAATACACCGGTATAAGGTACATTGACTGGCGTTTCGTTGATGATCATTTTCCAACCATTACCGCGCGCCATTACGGTGGGGTTGTTATAATTTCGTAATTGCGGGCTGAAAAGAAGCAAAGCGACGTTCTGCAGCACCAGCGATGCGCCAATTGCGCTGATCAGCGGGATCAGGCGAGGCGCTTTCCTTAATGGGCGGTAGGCGATTTTTTCTAAGAAAAAGCCAACGGTAGCGGATACACCCATCCCAATGATAAATGCAATAAATATTGATAATGCCGGGTATGCATCTGCAAATACTAATTCTGGATTCAGGGAGGAGGGTACCTGGATCGCTTTCGCAGCTTCAAAAACAAAATATCCAGCGTAAATACCTAACATCACAACTTCGCCATGGGCGAAATTGATCATTAATAGGATTCCGTAAACGAGGGTATAACCAATCGCAATCAGGGAATAAACTGCTCCGATGATTAGGCCGGAAATCAGCAAGGATACCCACACCTGCGGCCCATATTTTGCTTCAACGATAAAGACATTATAAAGCCGCCACAGAATGTAGGCGGCCACCAGCGCTCCGAAAATGGGGCGGATTATCTTTCCAAGATCTCGCTGTTTTACCTGGGGTGATTTTACTTTTGCGGTCATATGGTCTCTCTCCAAACGAACATTGTTTCCTTACGTTAATCACGCAGGGAGAACGATCCTCCCTGCGTGAGATTGTACTAGATAATCGAATCTATTGTAAAACGACCCATTCGCCGTTGACAACGGTTTCGAATGCGGGACCTTCACTGTTGCATTCGCCAATTTCGTTGCAGGAATAGGTGCCTCCGATACCGACGTAATTTGTCGTATTGCGGACTGTTTCAACCAACGCTGCGCGCGGGATGTAGAGTGAGCCGTCATCTCCAACGAAAGCGACAGCGGCAACAGCTTGCATCAACATGTTAGAAGCGTCATAGCTGTTGTAAGAGAATGGTGAGAGTACAACAGGTCCAACACCATAAGCCTCAGTGTAAGCAGCAGAGAACGAATCGAGCGCATCGGATGCCGGTGGTTTGCGGGTGTTGGCATGGATGGAGCCTTCTGCATTTGCGCCCGCGTTCTGAAGGAAGTCTGCGCCCCAGGTGCCGTCACAGCCGAAGAAAATTGCGTTCTCAAGGCCGGTGGCTTTCATCTGGTTGGCCAGCACTGCGCCTTCTGCGGAATAACCGCCGAAGTAAAGCGCTTCTGGTGCGTCTGGTGCAATCGTGGTCAGGATCGGGGTGTAGTCAGCTTCGCCGACGGTGACACCTTCGAAGGTTGTGACGGTGCCGCCCAACGCTTCAAATTCATCTTTGACGGTGGTCGCGAGACCCTTACCGTAGTCTTCACCATCGTGAAGGACAGCGATCTTGGTGAAACCAAGTTCGTTGAACAAATATTCAGCTGCGCCTGCGCCCTGGATCGGGTCGGTGAAAGGAACGCGGTTGAATACCGCGGAACCCTGCTCGGTCAGGAAGGCTGCGGTTGCGGAAGGGGATACCATCGCAATACCAGCTGCTTCATAGATCGGCAGAGCGGCTGCGGTGGCGCCGGAGAACAATGGGCCAGCCATGGCAACAAATGTGGGATCAGCAACGAGCTTGTTAGCTACTGCTGCGCCGCCTTCTGCGCCGCCTTCATCATCTTCAGCGATCAACTCGAATGAGAAACCTTCGACATCGCCGAAGTCTGCGACTGCGAGCAAACCGCTGTTCTCAGCATCGACACCGAAGTCGGCATAAGGACCGGTCATGGGGGAGCTCATCCCAATTTTGATCGTCTCGCCTGCGGGGATTACTGCACAACCCCAATCGCCTGCGCAAGGATCATCGCCAGCTGCTTCTGCGGGCGCTGCTTCTTCTGCAGGTGCTGCTTCTTCTGCAGGTGCTGCCGCCGGTGCGCAGGAAGCGAGCACCAGTGCAAACAATACTACCAGTGAAAATAAAACTTTTTTCTTCATCTTCTAAATACTCCTTTGACGTAATTTCTATTTTTCTTTTTTTACTTTGCTTTTCTTATTGTTTATCAGATCGTGTTCCCGGTATACCTCCTTGTTTGTGTGATAGTCATTATCAATTGTATGAGGCGGTTCTGTGCTGTTCCAAACCAGCCTCCAGGATGTTCACCTTGTTTTCTGTCCAGCGGAGGATTTGATGGATTTCCATCTTTTTCGGCGTTCCGCTTTTTGTAAAAGTAAAAGTTATATTTACGCTTAATTGGGCGGATTATGCCATATAACGCACACTTTGTCAATAAATGTCATATCCATATCTGACAATTGTCATATTCGTTCTGGTCGCTTTTTTTGGTTGTCAAGAATGATTAACAAATTGGAGGTGTTATAATTTCGCTCCTCACAAAGGAGCCCGTTATGTTAGAAGGATATTATTTACGCCGACCGATCGAACCAGATTTGAAAGGTGTCCTGAGTCTAATGATCGCCTGTGATATGCGTGATGTGGGGTTTCCTGATTCGGATGAAAATGACCTCAGGTCAGATTGGGACCGTATAGATCTGGAGCAGGATGCCTGGCTGGTGTTTGATAAATATCATCATCTTCAAGGTTATGGCGCGGTGCTTCCCTGGAATAACGGCAAATATGTCTCTGTATATGATGCTCCCGGCACAGAGGATTCGGGCATTTTCCTTGCCCTTTCAATTCTGTGTGAAGGGCGCGCCCGCTTCCTGTTGCAGACGGCGAATGATCCAGGGATGATTACGATTGCCCATTATATATCTGATCGGGCCGAATACCAAAAAAAGATCCTGACCGAAGCGGGCTATTCCCTCACAAAATTCCTTTTTAATATGCATCGTGATCTTGATATCCATCAACCAAGGCCGGAATGGCCGAGTGGATATCTTTTACGAACGGTTGACCCTGAATCGGACGCGCAAGAATTGCATGCATTGATACAGGACGCATTTGATCACCCCGGTCGCAAGCGACAATCATTCGAAGATTGGAAAGATTGGATGATGCACCCACAAAAATTCATTCTGGATATCTGGTTTGTGCTTGTGCATCAAAGGCAGATTGTTGGCTGCGCGCTTTGTTTTGAATATGAAAGCATGGGGTGGGTGCGGCAGCTGGCGGTTCATCAGGATCACCGCGGAAAAGGGCTTGGCAAAAATCTGCTTCAACATGCTTTTTCCGTTTTTTGTGCGCGCGGTTTTTCCAGGGTGGGTTTGGCGGTGGAAGCTGAAAACCTCAGTGCTCTGAATTTATATCAAAACGCCGGCATGCGAAAAACAGTTCACCTGGATGAATACGCAAAGAAAGTGAACATCTAGATCGTTGGTAAATTTCTAATGTCGTAACACCAGATCGTAAAAGTAAATATATGAGAAAACGCAAAAATTTCCGGGTAAGTTGGTCATTATATTTTTTCCTAATGCATTATGGTAGGATAAAGGGGTTGTGTTCAAGAATAGGCGCCGATTGATCAAGTTATGACAATATCGCAGTGGTTCATAATCATAGTGATTTCCATCCCGTTGGTTCTGGTAATCATCGGGCGTTTACGGATGGATATCGCTGCACTTTCAGTTCCCTTACTGCTCGCGGTGGGCCAATTGTTTGGATTAAGCGTGTTTGGGCCTGCAGGTGAAGGAGAATGGGCTGCCCGGGCGTTTTCAGGATTCAGCGAGGAAGCGGTAATCACGCTGGTCGGTGTCTTTATCCTGACCGCAGCGCTGGATAAAAGCGGTTTTGCCCGCTGGGTCAGCCGCCAATTGTTGAGAATTGGCGGGAATTCGGTCAAAAAGATGATCTTTCTTTTCTCATCGACCGCGGCTTTTCTCTCGTTATTCATGAATGATGTGGCAGCAGCTGCATTTCTTATCCCCAGTGTGCTTGATGTGAGCAAGCGTACCGGTATCAACCCCGGAAAGCTGCTTATCCCGGTATCTTATGGTAGCTTGCTGGGCGGAATGGCCACATATTTTGCAACTGCAAATATCCTCGCAAATTCTCTGCTCACCAGCGCTTCTCCTCCCCAGGAACCATTATCCGTTTTAGCTTTTTTTCCTACGGGCGGGTTGATCGCACTTAGCGGAATCCTTTATCTTACCTTTTTCGGGGAGAGATTACTCCCCGCTCGTGACCAGGAAGGTGGTCGTTATGATAAAAAGCTGACCGGCAGCGAATTGGAAAAGATCTACAATTTAAACGAACGGACCTGGAAAATCACTATCGAAAAGAAAGGCGCATTATGCGGGCGCACCTTGAAAGAAATTGGACTGGGCGAGAATTATGGCCTCGTGCTGGCGGCGATCCGCAATGGAAAGCGCAGTTTGCTCCTGCCTGATCCTGAAATGACGCTTAAGCCCGGCAATCAGCTCCTGGTGATCGGGCGTGAGGATCGGGTTAATCACCTTGCTTGTGAAGGGGTGCGGGTTGAGGCGGACAATAAAGAAGACTCTCTCTCAAAGCGTGGTTTGGCGATCTTTGAATTGCTTGTTATGTCCCGATCCAGTGCCATTGGAAAGAATCTTAAGGATCTCAACTTCCGCCAACAATACGGTTGGTCTGTGATCGCCCTGCAAAGAGGCGATAGCAATTACCGCACCGATGTCGGTAGTATGAAGCTGGCAATTGGCGATACATTGCTGGTTGTTGGGGAAACCGCACGAAAAGAATCCATAAACCTGGAGCGCGATTTCATCCTGCTGGAGTCCAGCCCATCGGACCAGCCGGTTCGCGTCAGAGAAGCGATTTTTAGTATCGGCCTGCTTGCTGCTGCCGTGGTTGCAGCTGTTTTGGGAGTCCCAATATATCTATCGGTACTGGCAGGAGCGATGATCGCGATTTTCAGCGGCGCAATAAAAATGCAGGAAGCATACCGTGCCATTGAATGGCAGGTGATTTTTGTGGTGGGGGGCATGTATAGCATCAGTCTGGCGCTAGTCCACAGCGGCCTGGCGGCGAGTGCCGGCTCGATCCTGGCCCGCTCAGCAGATCTTTTTGGCCCGATCGGGTTGGCAGGCAGCAGTTTTCTGATCGCGTCTATCCTCTCTCAAATCATGGGAGGACAATTTGAAATGTTGATGACTGGCCCGATCGCGATCAGCGCGGCAAATCAGTATGGCGTCATTCCGCAGGCCATCGTGCTTGCGGTGGCTATCGGTTGTTCCAACTCATTTCTTACACCAATGGCACACCCGGCGAACTTGTTGATGATGGCTCCGGGTGGATATAAGTTCACTGATTTTCTGCGTATCGGTTGGCGCATGTTCCTGCTTGCTTTTGTGATGCTGCTGGCGGGGATGATTCTTTTCTGGGGGATGTAGTTGGGCCCAATTTCTTGACTTTTAGCGCCAAATCACTTATAATAAATTTGCGCATAGATATACGGCGATGGGGGTAGACCGTAGAGCATAAAACCAACACGATTTAAGCACACATGAATCAACGTGTGCTTATTCATATCAAAAAAGGAGATGTCATTGAATACGATCGATCTGGAAAAGCTGGAAAACAAGCAGGATTCATTACTCACAAAGACAGAAATCAATGAGTTGATGAAGGTTGGCAGAAAGCAGGCCTATCTCACAGACGACGATATCCTCGCAGTCATTCCAGAAGCCGAGCATGATATTGACATGCTTGACCAGATCTTTGCCCGCATGCTTGCTGCTGGCATTCGTTATGTCTCCGATGAATCTGAAATAGACAATGAGGAAAAAGAAGAGCGGACCTCAGATCGTCAAACCACTGGTCAGGATATTGATCCGTTGGCGGGCATCAACCCTGACGACACAGTCAGTATATACTTCCGTGAAGTGGGCTCGATCCCGCTGCTTACGGCTGATCAGGAAGTGCAAATCGCCCAGCGGATTGAAATGGGCCGATCTGCTCGCGAAGAGCTGGCTTCGACCAAAGTCACCGCTGAACGCAGGGCAGAATTGATGGAAATGATCGAGGATGGCATGGCCGCACGCGACCATCTTATCACTGCCAATTCCCGGCTGGTGATCAGTGTGGCGAAGAAATATATGAAATCGAGTGTCACATTTTTGGATTTGATCCAGGAGGGGAATATCGGGCTGATGCGCGCCATCAAGAAATACGATTACCGGCGCGGATTCAAGTTTTCAACCTATGCCACCTGGTGGATTCGTCAGGCCATCACCCGCGCGATCGATGACCAGAGCCGTACCATACGTATTCCGGTACACATGAATGACCGTATTCGCCGCATGAATCGCGCCAAGAATAAACTGATCCAGAAGAATGATCGTGAACCAACGCCGGAAGAGCTGGCTGATGTGTTGAATGTGCCGCTGGATGATGTCTTGTATATGCTCGAGATTGCACGTATCCCGCTCTCAATCCATATGAACACTGGTGAAGATGATGATTCTGAAGTCGGCGATTTCATTGAGAATAAGGACTCGCCAGCCCCGGAAGAGCTCGCGTCACTTTCTGATATGAAAGAACAGCTGGATGCTGTTCTGGCAGAACTGCCAGAACGCGAAGTGCGGGTACTGCGCTTTCGCTTTGGTTTATCCGGTGAGAAACCATATACGCTGCATGAGATCGGCGTGAAGATGGGCGTCACCCGCGAGCGCGTGCGCCAGATCGCTATGCAGGGTTTGCAGCGTCTGCGACACCCATCTATCCGTAAACAGCTCAAAGAATTGCTGTAATTTTCGCCACCCCTGGATTTCTATTAGAATTATTTTGAAAGTGTTGATCAGAAAGAATCAACAAAATATTTAAAGAAAGGGGTTTGCTTTGGATTGGTCAATGGATTTACAGCAGCTATTTCAAAATTTCCTTCAGTTTTTGCCTAAACTGATTACCGCAATTATTACGTTTCTTGTCTTTTTCATCCTCTCAAAATTAGCCAAAAAAAGTATAAAAAGGCTTCTCGCGAAGAAGATCAAAGATGATGAGACGCTGAAGCTGCTGACCAGATTGGCGACATGGGCTGTGTTGATCTTTGGCACAGTCCTGGCACTGGACCAGGTCGACTTCAATGTGACTGGTTTTGTTGCAGGTTTGGGCATTGCTGGCTTTACGATCGGTTTTGCACTTCAGGATATTGCCAAGAATTTTATTGCCGGAATACTATTGCTGATCCGTCAACCTTTCAATATTGGTGATGTGGTTGAGATATCGGGTTTTTCTGGCACAGTGCAGGATATTGATATTCGTGACACCTCCATTAAAACATTTGATGGGGATCTGGTGATATTGCCAAATGCGGATGTGCTGGCGAATCCGATTAAGAATTTTTCCGGATTGAAAAAAAGAAGGCGAAAAATCCAGATTGGGTTAGGCTATGAGGAAGATGTTGAACGCGCAAAGAAAATTTTCCTGACAGCCATCCAATCTGTGCCAGGTGTCGAACAGGACCCAGCCCCATCCTTAGTTAGTTTAGAGTTGGGGGAGTCCGCTCTTTCCATCACTGCATTTTTCTGGTTCGATCAAACGAAAACCGGTCTATTTGATGTTCATTCAGCCGTTGTGGAAGCGATCGCACAGGCGGCAAAGGAGCACCACATCAACCTGCCTTATCCGATCCAGACCATTCGTTTGGATAAGGCTGTGTGATTCTTCAATTGCCTGCCAGGTGTCTGTCTTTCCTTAATATAAACCACACGAACAGGCAAGTATTGCACATTGCCCTGCGCACACATCTCAACCCTGTTGCGTGTGTGAATTGCTATTCGCATACAAACTGGTAAAGAGCCGGTTCACTGGCGTTTGACTCACGGTCAAATAACTGCACCTGCATCAGAAGAATATCGCCCTCACTGCCGGCACATTTCTGGCACATTTGACGGAATTGGAAAATGCCATCAAACCGGTTGCCTGCTTGAATGGCTTGCATCGGGTCGAAGGCGAAATACTCGAATTCCATGCATCCCCCTTCAAGCAGTGTGAATTGTGCGGAATGGACATCGCCCTCGTGATCTTTGAACGCAACCACGCCATTTCCATATTCAACACCTGAAAAGATCGATTCTGGAAACGTGACTGAAATGATGACGGGATTTGATATTGCGGGAGCAATTACCTCTTCGGTCAAATTCGTGTCAGATTGTCCGCTGGATGGCATCGTAACAGCAGTGCTCATATCGGTTGGCTGTGGGTCTGGGGTGGCGCTGCCACTGCACGCAGCCGCAAGCAGGCTTGCAGATATGGTTATTGCTAGCGTCAAAGCAAGACGTGGAATACTCATATCCATATTATAAAAAATGCGGGAACAAAAATTCCCGCTTTTTTGGCTTAGCTGATCAATGTTTTCTCGTCTGGTGATTCGATCAAATCCTTGATGAATTGCATGAATTTCGCTGCTGGTGCACCGTCTATCAGGCGGTGATCGAAGGCTAGTGATAGCACCATCATTTTTCGTATCACGACCTTCCCATCCACAGCCACTGCTTTTTCAAGGATGCGGCCCACACCCAGGATTGCTGCCTCAGGCAGGTTGATGACCGGCGTAAACCCATCCACATCATACATGCCCAGATTGGTGATGGTAAAAGTGCCGCCGCTCAGATTCTCGGGCAGGATCTTGCTGCTGCGAATCTCCTCGATGCGCTGGCGAAACTCGCTGCCGATCTCCTGCAGGGATTTCTGGTTAGCATTCCGAATGACAGGGACATATAATCCGCGCTCAGCGTCAACGGCGATGCCGATGTTGATCGTCGCAACTTGCTCGATCTGATCCGCGTTGATGCGTGCGTTCATATAGGGGAAGCGTTCCAGCGCGATCGCGCATATCCTGGTGAGCAGGTCGTTATAACCCGGTTTGAAACCCCATGTTTTTTCTTTCTCTTCTTTCATTTTTTCGCGTAATGCACTGAACGCTGTGGCATCAACCTCCATAAACAGTGTTACGCGAGCGGTGGTCTGGACACTAGCTGCCATGCGTTCCGCGATCAAACCGCGCACACCTTTCAAAGGTACCACTGCGGAAATATCCGCTGCAGGTAAGGTGGGTGTGGGTAAAGCCGCAGAATGCAAATATTTCTCCACATCCGCTTCAATGATGCGTGTCCCATGCCCGCCAGTGGGTGTCACTTGCGCAAGATCCACACCCTTTGCGTCAGCCAGCCGCCGTGCGCGCGGTGAGGCAAACACCTTCTCACGCAGCACCTTTTCATCTTTATTTTCCACAGGTGAAGTGATATGCTGTGTTTCAGGAATGGCCGCGCTGGCTTCCGTTAGGGTTTCTTTGCTTACTTTTTGTACCAAGAAGCTTGCATCCTTTTCGCCAATGACGGCGACGACTGTCAGCACAGGAACCATATCACCGATCTGGTATGGACCAAAATGAATGAATCCATCCGCTGTTGCTTCGACATCGAATACCGCCTTGTCCGTCTCCACTTCCAGCACTTCCTGACCCTGTTTGACCGGATCGCCGTCATTGACCCGCCAATTGATCAATTTCACTTCTTCGACAGTCTGGCCTAATTGCGGGATGAAAAGTTCTTCGATCTCATCCGCTGCTGTTGGTTGCTTCAATGCAGGCTCTTTTGGTGTGACTTCATTTGTATTGAAATCATCATCCACTTCACCGATCATCGCGACAACGGTCAGAACGGGAACAACATCACCAACTTTATATGGGCCAATATGGACGATGCCATCAGCGGTCGCTTCCACATCAAAAACCGCTTTGTCTGTTTCAACTTCCAACACTTCCTGTCCTTGTTTGACCTTGTCACCATCTTTAACATGCCAACCAACGATAGTCACTTCTTCAACAGTTTGCCCAAGTTGTGGAATAAATAGTTCCTCAGCCATTAGCTGACCGCCTTTCTGCAGGCATTGATGATCCGTCCCACATTGGGAATAGCCAGGTCTTCCAGGATCTCCGCGCGCGGTACCGGCACATTTGCCGCGGCAACGCGAACCATAGGCGCATCCAGCCAATCAAATGCCTCATCATTGATGACCGCCATGATCTCATTGATGAAGCTGGTGTTTTCATACGCTTCGGTCACACCCACCATGCGGCCGGTCTTCTTTACAGAGTTGATGATCGTTTCCTTATCCAGCGGTTTCAGGCTGCGCAGGTCGATCACTTCCACATCGATGCCTTCTTTTGCAAGGATCTCCGCTGCCTCTAATGCATTCAGGACCTGGCGTGAATAAGTAACCAGGGTCACATCGCTTCCGCTGCGTTTGATGTCAGCCACGCCCATCGGAATAAAGTATTCCCCTTCAGGTACGCGCCCCTTGTTTTTGTATAGCATCTTATGTTCGATGAACATAATCGGGTTATCATCCCGGATGGCAGTTTTGAGTAATCCCTTCACGTCATAAGGGGTGGATGGCATCACCACGTATATTCCTGGAAAATGTGTCCATAGTGATTCCAGTGATTGCGAGTGGTGTGCGGCGATCGCGCGTCCTGCTCCGCCTTCGGTGCGAATCACCATCGGGACTTTGGTCTTTCCGCCGAACATATAGCGGTTTTTTGCGCCCTGGTTGGCGACCTGGTCCATGATCAGTGGTGTGAAATCGACATACATGATCTCTGCCACCGGCCGCATGCCAGCCATCGCAGCACCAACTGCTGCCCCGCCGATCGTTGCTTCGGAGATCGGTGTATCGATCACACGCTGTTCACCGAACTCTTCGAATAACCCCCGGCTGGCGCCATACGCGCCGCCATATAATCCCACGTCTTCACCCATCAGGAAAACTGTTGCATCCTGCTGCATTTCTTCCCGCAGCGCTTCCTGGATCGCTTCCGCATAGGATATTTCGCGCATACCCTCATCCTGGCGCACCTTCTCACGCAGTTCCGCCTCAGCTTTGATATCAGCATCGGTTGTTTTCAGTGGTGTATATACGTCTGTTTCCAGCTCAGAAGGGTCTACTTCGGGGGATGCTTCGCTGAATTGCATCGCTTGTTTGAGTTTGTTTTTCGCGGATTTGTCGATTGCTTCAAATTCACCTTCGGTGAGCATTCCCGTATCGGACATATTTTCTTTCATAACCGTGATCGGATCGCGGTCTTTCCATTCTTTTTCCTCTTCCTTCGTGCGGTACACACGCGGGTCAGAATGGCTGTGCCCATAGTAGCGGTATGTTTTCGCCTCAACCAGACTTGGGCCTTCCCCTTTCCTTGCACGTTCCACTGCTCTGGCAATTGTATGCCGTACTTCGAGTACATCCATGCCGTCTACGATCTCACCGGGAATACCGTACGCGCAAGCCCGGTCTGCAACATTGGGCAGTGCGCTTGATTTATCCCAGGGGACAGACATGGCGTATTTATTATTCTCCACAATGAAGATCACCGGCAGTTTCCACAAGGACGCCATATTAAGCGCTTCGTGGAAATTACCGGAATTACTGGCTCCATCACCAAAGAAACAAAGCACAACTTTGTCCGTACCCATCAGCTTCTGTGCCAGCGCTGCCCCGACCGCGACCGGGATGTTGCCTGCAACGATGCCGGTAGCACCCAGGTTGCCGTGGTCGACATCAGCGATATGCATCGATCCGCCTTTACCCTTGCAATATCCTTCTGATTTTCCAAGTACTTCCGCCATCATTTTATTGAAGTGAGACTGTTTTTCCTCTGGCGTTTTTGCCGCTTTATCACCATGTGCATGCGCGTGCCCATGCCCGCGATGGGTGCTGGTGATCAGGTCATCATCGCGCAGCGCGCCGATCGCCCCGACAGCGACAGCTTCAGAGCCGGCATATAGGTGTGATGCGCCCTTTAGAACTGCACGTCCAAGCAGATTGGAGATATTGTTTTCGAAGACGCGTATTTCCACCACCTGCCTCAGGTAATCCATCAGCTCTTCTTTCGTCAATGCCTGCTCTTCGATCAAGGCAGAAACACGCTCAATATTTGTGATGTTGTTTTTCTTATTTGCCATGCTTAGGTTCCTCCGGTTATTTTTTATTAGAATGGTTGGCTGCTGCGCCTGCGGATGTAGATCTCATCGATCGCACAGCGTTCTGATAAACTCAATAAAAATAAGACTGTTTGCGCCACATCTTCCGGCTGCATCAAAATAGACGGATCTAAGTCCGGGCGCGCTGCAGCGATCAGGTCGGTATCAGTTCCCCCGGGGTTGATCACGCTAGCACGAATTTGGTGTGCCTGCGCCTCGGCTGCCAGTGATTTTGTTAATCCCACGATGGCGTGTTTGCTGGCCGTATAAGCGCTCTGGTTTGGATACCCTTTGAACCCAACGACACTGGCAATGTTTATGATATAGCCGCTCTTTTTCGGGATCATCAGTTTCATTGCTTCCTGGCAGCACAGATAGGTGCCGCGCACATTCACGTCTATTACATCTTGTAAATTCTCACCGGAAAAGTCTGCAATCGCCCCATATTTGCCAATGCCGGCGTTGTTGACCAGGATATCTAATCCCTTAGCGGTTTTGATGGTGAGAGAGAATAGCGATTGGATTGATTTAACATCAGCCAGGTTGAGAACAACCGGGAATGCAGACCCGCCGTAATGGGCGATCATCGCGGCTGTTTCGTCTATCTCAGATTTGGTTCTTGCTGCAACGATCACATGTGCGCCATGCTCGGCGAGCATGATGGCTATCGCACGGCCGATGCCTCTGCCAGCTCCGGTGACGATCGCGCTTCTGTTGGTTAAGTCAATTCGATCCATTGATTTATCCTGTATAGACAGGTGCACAGGCATTTATAGCACAGTTTCCAAAAAGCGTCAATTTTTGTTTAATATTTTTTATCGTTTATACTTGTATAAACAAGTAACCAGGTAATTACAATGAAGGTAATTGACATCAAACCAACCCGTATCAGGAAAGAAGATCCTGTTCCGTATTATTATCAGATTGTTGAAGCATTGCGGGAAACCATCATGGATACTGACGACCCGGAAGTTAATGAGAAGGTTGCGCTTCCGTCCGAACCTGAGCTGAGCGAAATTTTTTCAGTCAACCGTGGCACAGTCCGCCATGCATTGCAGGTGCTTGAAAAGGAAGGGTTGATTTTCAGGGAAAAAGGAAAAGGCACTTTTATCCGTCGTCGTCGGGTCGAGATGGACCTGTCCTACCTGTGTTCTACAACAGAAGACATGCGCAATCGCGGCTGGGAACCAGCTACACAGGTGCTCGGTATCTCACTTGTGTTCCCGCGCGACCATATCCGCGAAAGTCTACAACTGGATGAAAATGAAAAAGTGTGGGAGATCTATCGCAGCCGCACTGCCAATGGAGAGCCGATTAGCCTTCAGCGTGCCTTCTTTCCTTATAAATATTTTCCAGAACTTGATCAAAAGGATGTAAACGGATCTTTCTATGAATTATGGCTGGATGAATATCATATTGAGCCTTTTGACGGCGAACAGACTATCCGAACGCGCCTGGCAACCAAAGAAGAGGCAAATCTTCTGCAGATTGGAAAGTATTCACCGATTTTTGAGATTACCCGTATCACCTATGATGCCAATAATTCTCCATTTGAATACCTTATCTCTATTTGGCGCGGTGACCGCTATGATTTTTACGTGCGCCTTTCAAAGCGCTATGTCTGAACAGGCATTATTTGATCAAATTGATAAATAGTTGATCAGTTTGGTCTGAGGGTTCGAGCCCGATCCCATCATTCAATAATTTTCTGCATTTTTCATATTGACGCGATATTGAAGCCCGGTCTCCGCGGATAGCGTAAGCCTGCATGATGATTCGATAAAGCGGTTCGTGATATGGATCTTGTTCTAACGCAAGTTCTCCGGTCTGGATTGTTTTTTCAACTTCATCCTGTTTGAGATAAAGTTCCGCAAGCTCTTCAGCTGCCCTGATAAACATATTTTTATATTTTTCGCGATCCAAAATGACCCACTCCTCATCTAAAGAGGGCAGGTATTCTCCTTTATAAACAGCCACTGCAAGTGATAATGCGTTGATCTTCTTCTGATCTTGTTTTTCTTCCCTTGCGGTCTTAATTGCGCTGATAAAGGTTTGCACATCATAATCATGGTCCACTGCGCGGTTGAACATGTAGATGTTATCCTGGAAAAGAACCACATCGGAACCGATGGCATGCCGCATTCGGTAAATAGCATTTTTAAAGCGTAACTTGAGCTCGCTGGAAGATGCGTCCGGCCATAGGATCAAACCTACTTCTCCTTTGGTGAGTCCCATCGGGTGTGAGAGGAAAAGCAGGAATAGGTCGCGTGAGGTCTGGGTCATCCAATCAGCGGTGGTTATCGCGCGGTTTTGTGAACGTATCTCAATCGTACCGAAGGTGCGAATGGATATTTGAGCTGGCGCAAAAGGCACAACGGACGCGTGTTTACGGATTGTAAGCCGGCTTTTTTGTGCCTTTTCATGAAAAGCAGAAAGTGCGTTGATAAGCTCTGTAAGCTGATCTGCAAATTCTTTTCTGCGCGCAAGCTTGCGCAAAAAAATCTGTACTTCGTTAGCCGCAGACAAGCTTGGAAGATGATATTTTGGTTCATTGATTCGTTTTAGGATCTGCCCCAGAATCGATAGTGATTGCTCAAGCATGCCAGCCTTTTGCATTGTGAGAAAACGATAGAATTGCGTTCTGACCGCGTCTTCCAGATGGCCTTCGTCTCGGAAGAAATCGGCCGGAAGCTGCAATGCTTCTATGGCTTTTGCATATTCGGATTGCCAAAAATACAGCATACCTTGTTCCAGCCTGTATTTGTTCATTTCATACATTGAACTGGATTTTTTGGCGATAGATTGTGCCGCTCTAATTTGCAGCTGGGCTTTCTTGAGCTGATCGTTCATCACACTCACCCGTGCCTGAACGGTTTTAAGATAAAAGATCAGGAATTGGTCTTCAATGATCAGCGCAATTTCTAACGCCTTCTGGTAGGCATCCTCGGCTTCATTCAATGCGCGCAGATCCCGATACAGATCGCCAATGCTGGCTAAAGCATATCCTTCCATACGCTGGTTGCCAGTTTGCTGTGAATAATGCATTGCCTTTTCAAGGTTGTAAAAGCTATTAAGCAGATCTCCTTTTGAATGCTGCAGGACGCCAAGATTATTCAGAATGATCGGCTGCCAGATTGAATCCCCAATCGCCTGCCAGTATGCCAGCGCGTCAGAATAGGCCGCTTCGGCATGATCAAATTCACCCAGTGTTTCATATATCGCACCAGATTCCATCAAAATGCGCGCACGATCCTCCTCTTTCTCGTTAGCCTGGCAGATCCGGATCGCTTTTTCAAGAAATTTCAACCCATCTCGTAATCTACCCTGCTGGTAGAGAGTGATCCCTTTCGTTCGCAGTGCTTCGGAATAAAGATGGCTGAGTTTTTGTTTTTTCGCGGTGATCTCTATAGCCCGCTCTGCATCTTCCAATGCGTTCTCATAATTCCCGAGAAAACGCCTGGCGCTTGATCTGCGGATCAGATTGTCTGCTAACAATGAAACGTCACTTTTTCTCTCGCATATATCCACAACATCATCCAGTAGATCGCAGCCGTGCTGGATCTGCCCACGATTTACCTCAGCGCTGGCGCGCAACGACAGCAGAACCGCATCACCACTTATAAAATCTTCCGGGATCTCGCGCAGCCATTCATCCAGTTTTTGAAGTTTTCCTTTGGCAATAAATCCGGATCCAATTTCTCTGACAAGATCGGCGACTGCTTCCTTGTTGCCGAGGTTTTGGTAGATCTCAAAAACGCGTTCAAAATCACCGCGTTTTTTATGAAATTCCGCTAATTCGATCCGAATCCTTTTCGCGTCCTGTGGGCGTATTTTTTCGATCGAAGATTGCAGAAAATCACGGAAGAGATGATGGTAACGCAGCCAAAAAGTATCTTCTCTAACGGGGATATAAAAGAGGTTGTTCTGGACAATTTGGTTCATTAATCCCGGCCAGTCAGCATCCTGGTCAAGTGCTTTGCCAATCACCGCGCTGCACATGTCGCTATCAAATTCTTCCAGAACAGAACTGTTAAGAAGGAAGTCTTGCATCTCTAGCGGTTGTTGCTCCAGCACTTGCTGCGCTAAATACTCATATAATCCGATGCCGGAAGCACGTGCAACATTTTCTGCTGCTCCCATGCCACTGCGCAAGGTTTTGGATGTCAGCAGTAACCCTGTGATCCACCCTTCAGTCGACCGGGCTAATGCTTTCCCTTCAGCAGAAGTGATCGGGCGCTTAAAAGTTTGGTTGAAGAGCTTAAGTATCTCGTCATGTTGAAAGGCGAGCTCTTCGGCTGAAAGGCCGCCAACCTGAGAGCGGGCAACCATCAGTGGCAGGTCCGGAAGCGTCAGAAGCTTGCGTGATGTGACCGCAATATGGCAATTCTCGTCTGCACGCTGGATGAAATCGCTCAGAAATTGGTCAATCTTTGGGCTCGTTTGCAGAAGGTGGTAGTCATCAAGCACAATGATGAAATGTTCAGTGATGTGATTGAAGATATCATTGGTGATCGTGGTGATCAGAAAATCTGTATTGAGCTGATCACCGGTGCTGTTTTCGAGCAGTGTGATCGCTTCATTGCCAAAATCAGGGAATTTCTGCCGGATCGCGTATACGAAGTGAGATAGGAATCGTGTAAAATCCCTATCGATCGGCTCGAGCGCAAACCAGCACACTGGCCATTCAAACTGGTGGGCAAAATCTACCAGCAGTGATGTCTTTCCATATCCAGCAGGCGCAGCGATGATGATCAAGCGGTAGTCCAACAGATCGCTTAAAACCTCCAGCAGACGTTTGCGGGAAAGATAGTCTTTCCGCCGCTGCGGGGTGATGATTTTAGTGCGGGTGATCATCAACTTTTCTGCCATTATTTTTATTGTATCAGCACAAGTGTTTTAACCACATTGGGATATTAATTATCCTTTGTAGAAATAAGTTTAAAGGCTTAGTATGATAGAATTCTGGCGGTTTATGAAGATTCTCCACATAGTCGGCGCAAGGCCCCAATTTGTTAAAGCGGCAATGGTTTCACGGGCATGGAATAACCCGGCGCGTGAGTTCTTGCTGCACACCGGGCAGCATTACAGCCCGGAGATGTCTCGCTTATTTTTTGATGATCTTGCCCTGAGAAAACCGGATATCAATCTGGAAGCTGGTGGCGGAGGTCATGCTGAGCAGACCAGCAGCATGCTGATCGGCATCGATCAATATCTTGAAGAAATTAAACCCGATCATGTCCTTATTTATGGCGATACCAATTCGACCCTGGCTGGCGCTCTCGCAGCCACAAAGCGGGAGATCCCGCTTTCTCATGTTGAAGCGGGGTTGCGATCGTTCAATCGCAGCATGCCGGAGGAAATTAATCGCGTCATAGCAGACCACGTTTCCAATTTAATGTTCTGTCCAACCAGGGTCGCGGTTGAAAACCTTCACGCAGAAGGTATCTCAACCGGTGTCCATCTGGTGGGGGATGTGATGGCCGACGCTCTCCTTGTCTTCGCGCAGGTTGCTGAAGAACGATCTTCCATTCTCTCTGATCTATTATTGAAACCCGGATCATATGCGCTGGCAACCATCCACCGCAGCGGTAATGTGGATGACCGCGAGAGATTGGCAGCAATTATTCAGGGCTTTGAAAATATAAGCCAGCGTATCATCCTTCCCCTTCACCCCCGCACGAAGAAGACGCTGCAGCAATTTGACCTTTCATTTTCCAACAATGTCGAGCTGATCGAACCGGTCGGATATCTGGATATGCTTATGCTGGAAAAGAATGCGGAGTGCATCCTGACCGATTCAGGCGGGATTCAAAAAGAAGCATACTTGCTGGGTGTACGCTGTATCACTTTGCGCGAAGAAACCGAATGGGTCGAAACGATTGAGGCAGGCTGGAATATGCTTGCGGGAACAAATACCCAGAAGATTTCCCAATTATTTCACGAATTTTATCCTGCGAATAAAAGACAGCAGGTCTATGGCGGCGGAGATGCTGCTGATAAAATTGTACAGGTATTAAAATCATCCTGATCAGGAGGTGAACATTGGCTCCACGAATTCACGAAACAGCCGAGGTGGCGGAAAACGCATCAATCGGCGAAGGCACCAGCATCTGGCATCATTGCCAGATCAGACCGAATGCAAGCGTCGGCAAAAACTGCAATATTGGCAAGGGGGTCTACGTCGATGCTGATGTAAACATTGGCGACAATGTCAAGATCCAGAATTACGTCTCGGTTTATCATGGTGTGACGATCGAAGATGGTGTGTTCATAGGCCCGCACGCTTGCTTTACCAATGACATGCGCCCGCGCGCGATCAACGTAGATGGATCACCCAAATCTGCTGATGATTGGGCTTTGAGCAAGACACTGGTGAAAAAAGGCGCTGCGATCGGTGCGAATTCAACCATTCGCTGCGGTATCACCCTGGGTGAATGGGCACTGGTTGGCTCTGGCAGTGTCGTAACCCGCGATGTACCTGATTTTGGCCTCGTCTTCGGCAACCCGGCTCGTTTGCATGGTTTTGTTTGCCCCTGTGGTGCAAAACTTGAAAAGGCCAGTGAATCTGGCGATATGGTTCAGGCGCATTGTCCGGAATGTGATTTCAGTGTCGAAATAAAAAAGGAAATTTGGAGTAAATCAAAATGATATCAATTGCTAAACCCGTCATGGGAGATGAAGAAAAGAAAGCAGTAATGGAAGTTCTGGATTCCGGCATCATAGCCCAGGGTCCAAAAGTTAAGGAATTTGAGGAGAACTTCGCTGAGATGTGCGGTGTGAAACACGCCATCGCGACCACCTCTGGCACAACCGCGCTGCATATGGCGCTGCTTGCGCATGGTATCGGACCGGGTGATGAAGTCATCACATCTCCATTCACATTTATTGCCTCAGCTAATTCTGTGCTTTTTGTCGGTGCCACACCCATTTTTGTTGATATTGATCCAAAGACGTTCAATATGGATGTCTCCCAGATCGAGACAGTTATCACCCCAAATACAAAAGCGATCCTTCCGGTTCATTTATATGGCATGCTTTGTGATATGCAGGCCATCATGGACATTGCGAAAAAACACGACCTGGTAGTGATCGAGGATGCCTGCCAGTCGCATGGGGCTGAGTTCCAGGGTGCTCGCGCCGGCGCGTTCGGAACCGGCACTTTTTCGCTCTATCCGACCAAGAATATGACCAGCGCTGAAGGTGGCATGATCACAACCAACGATGATGAGATCGACGAGGCGTGCCGTGTGATCCGCAACCATGGCATGCGCCGCCGCTATTATCATGATCAGTTAGGGTACAACTTTCGGATGACAGATGTGCATGCAGCTATCGGCAACGCGCAGCTTGGCAAATTACCTGCGAGTAATGATAAACGCCGGTCTAATGCAAAGTTCTATAATGAAAATTTACAGGGCGTGACTGTGCCATTTGTGCCTGAAGGATTCCACCATGTTTATCATCAGTACACGATTCGTGTGCCAGATGGTAAACGGGATGCGCTGCGCGAACACCTCCTGCAAAATGAGATCGGTTCAGAGATTTATTATCCGCTGCCAATTCACAAGCAGGGGTTCTACATTGAACAATTCGGTGAACAATCTTTCCCGATCGCGGAATTTGCAGCTGAGGAAGTGCTTTCGTTGCCCGTACATCCGCTTCTATCTCAGGCCGATCTGGAGAAGGTGGCCGAAACGATCAATTCATTTATGGCAAAGGGATAAAACATGAAAGTTGCAGTGATTGGCGTTGGATCGATGGGTATCAACCATCTTCGTGTGTATACGGAACTGGATGGCGTTGAAGTGGTGGGTGTTTCGGATATCAGCCAGGACCAGCTGCAGATGGCTGCCGGGCGGTTTTCGGTCAAGACCTATAGTGATTATAAACAGATGATCGAAATTGAGAAACCTGATGCGGTTTCAATAACTGTTCCAACCTCTGAACATGAGGTTGTGACCACTTTTTGTCTGGAACATGGTGTGCATACGTTAGTAGAAAAACCGATTGCTGCCACGGTTGAAGAAGGCCGCCGTATGATAGCCCTGGCTGAAAAGGTAGGCAAACAATTAATGGTTGGACATATCATCCGTTTCAACCCCGCCATGCAGTCGTTAAAACAGCGGCTTGAAAATGGTGACGCTGGCAAGGTCTTCCAGGTCTTCTGTCGCCGGGCGGGGCCGTTCCCCGCGCGCATTCGAGACGTAGGCGTGGTTGTTGATCTGGCCCCGCATGATGTGGATCTTATGCGTTTCCTGACAGGGAAAGACCCCGTACGTGTCTATGCTGAAACGGAACAGCAGATACATACAGATCATGAGGATCTACTGTTTGGACTGCTGCGGTTTGAAGATGGCATCACTGGCGCTCTCGAGATCAACTGGCTCACCCCAACCAAGATGCGTGAAACCCTTGTACTGGGCGAAAAAGGTCTTTTCCGTGTGGACGACATCATGCAAGACCTTTATTTTTATGAGAACACGCAGGCAACAGGGGAACTGTGGTCACCATTTCGCGCTATTCGCGGTGTGAGCGAAGGCAGTATGACACGCTTTTCTATCAAGCGACAGGAACCGTTGAAAGCCGAGATTCAAGCATTAATTGATGCTGTTCGCAGTGGTGAAAATGTGCCTGTCAGCGGCCAGGACGGCCTTGAAGCGTTGCGTCTTTCGTTGGCGCTGGTTGAATCCGGCAGGACCCATCAGGTTATTGAGGTCTGACATTGATACTATCTGTATTGCATGAAAAGATAAATGACCGCTCTGCCAAACTGGCTGTGATTGGTTTGGGTTATGTCGGACTTCCTGTCGCCGCGTTGTTTGGGCAAAAAGGTTTTAGTGTGACCGGCGTGGATATCAAACAATCACGCATTGACCTGATCAATGAAGGTATTTCTCCGATCGTGGGAAAAGAACCGGGCCTTTCAGAATTGATCGCGTCTGTGGTAGAAGAAGGAAAACTGACTGCAACTACGGATTACCAGACATTGAAAGACGCGGATATCATCATGATCGATGTGGAAACACCTGTCAATCAAGATCACATCCCTGAATATCATGCGTTGCGGTCAGCAGCAAAGTCTCTTTCAGCTGTGTTGAAGAAAGGTGCGCTGGTCATCGTTGAATCGACTGTGATGCCGGGTACGCTTGAAAAAATCGTTCTGCCCATCATTGAACAGGAAACCGGTTACGTTTGTAATAAGGATTTTTTTCTTGGGAATTGCCCGGAACGCGTGATGCCAGGTAAGCTTCTCCATAACCTTAAGCGAATGAGCCGGGTAGCAGGCGGCGGAAATGCGGAAACCGCGCAGGTCATGGTGAGCCTGTATCGTATTATTGTCGAAGCAGATGTTGATCCGACAGATTGGATCACCGCTGAGATTGTCAAAACCGCTGAGAATACCTATCGTGATGTTCAGATTGCTTTTGCCAATGAAGTGGCCCTAATCTGCGAAGCGCTAGGGGCGGACGTGTGGGAAGTGCGTGAACTGGTGCGCAAATCACCCGGCCGTGAGATGCTCTTACCCGGCGCTGGTGTGGGTGGCCATTGTATTCCCAAAGACCCCTGGCTGCTGGCCAGCTCGGTGCGCGATCTGGATGTGCCGGTGCGGTTGATCCCTGCCGCACGCGAGATCAACACCTATATGCCGATGCATGTTTTCAATCTGGTCAAAAATCAGGTGAAAGATCTGAAAAATAAAAAAGTACTTATCCTCGGATTTGCCTATTTGCAAGATTCCGATGATGACCGCAATTCTCCTTCACAGGTGTTGGCAGCTGAACTTAAAGAGGCTGGTGCAATACCTGTCATCCATGATCCTTTTATAAAGGATTTTCAAGGCGCTGTATTGGGGAAAGCGTCAGGCTGTGATTTAGCTGTATTGATGACAGCCCACAGCGAATATCAGCAGCTTGATTTGTCAGGTATGGCTGCTGCCATGCACAATTCCATCCTGATCGACGGACGTAATGTGATTGCCCCACAAGCCGCTCAGCAGGCAGGGTTGACACTGGTTCGCCTTGGTGATACCAGCCGGGAGATGGATTGATGCTGTGGATCATGCTTCCTGCTTACAACGAACAGACCGATCTGCCGCGCTTGCTTGAAAAATTGCAACAGTCACTGCAGGAAATAGAATACCGCCTGGTGGTGATTAATGACGGCAGTACTGATGATACCGCTCGCATTCTTAAGGGATGTAAAGGAAAATTAGACCTTCATATTGTTGAGCACCCCATCAATCGTGGCCTTGGTGAAACTGAACGCGATGGTTTTGAATACATTGCCTGGCATGCGGATCGGGATGATCTGGTTGTGCGTATTGAAGGAGACGACACCCACGAGCCGAAATATATGTTTGACCTGATAAACAAACTCAACGAGGGTTTTGATGTGGTCAATACATCCCGTTTTCAACCAGGCGGCGGGCAGATCGGGGTCAGCCCGTATCATGCATTTGTCAGCCGCTCCGCGAATATTTTCATGCAGATTTTGCTGGGTATCCGTGGCGTGAGCGATTACTCCTGTGGATATCGCGCTTACCGTGCTGCGGTCCTGCAGGATGCGCTTGAGATTTTTGGAAACCAGCTCATTCAGCTGCGCGGGCTCGGTTTCACTTCGACGCTTGAGATTATTGTCAAGCTGAATGTGCTGGGATGCCGTTTTGCGGAAGTTCCCTTTGTGTTGCGTTATGATCAGAAAAAAGGCGGCAGTAAAATGGTTGGCAGCATTACCATGCTCGGCTACTTCATCATGGCGCTGCTCTATTGGTGGCCGTTTGGCGGATGGCGCCGCAGTTTCAAAGGCTTGCGGAAGCTTTATCGTGAGGATCCGGTTGCAGCGGTTGAAAAATACCGCCTTAGCAACAGTAAACGCAATGGGATGGCATCGAACATGAATCTTTAATCATACCTTTCCGCTCCAATTGCCCGGTCTGCAGGAGGAGCGGAGATCTTCACAGTTATGCAAAAAACCGCATTTTGCGGTTTTTTGTTTCACCAACCGCGAAAATCAGAAAATTTTGTCAAAAATTCAGCCATTTTTCGTTTTGCTTGACATACGTTGGCCCGCATGGTATTATTCTTGTTCGCATGATGCGGGGTAGAGCAGCGGTAGCTCGTCAGGCTCATAACCTGGAGGTCGTTGGTTCGAATCCAACCCCCGCTACCTAATAAAAACATTTGGATCACAATCCAAATGTTTTTCTATTTAGAGACATTATCAGCATCCCTATATAAATATTTTGTGTTAGAATTATTTAGTTGTATTGATGTCTAAACATCTATAAAAGATGCAAAAGAATTCAGGGATTCCGTTATATATCCAGATCAAAGATTGGATTAATTCCGAAATTCAATCTGGCCGCCTGGCCGAGGGTGAGCGCATCCCCGGTGAATATGATCTATGCCAGGCGCTCAATGTCAGCCGCGGTACGGTTCGCGAAGCGATCCGCGAATTGATTGAAGAGGGCGTTCTCTATACTATCCACGGGCGCGGAACATATGTTCGTGAAGCTGAGCCGGTTTCCTGGTCTGTCAATACAATTGTCAGTGTGGCAGATAGTTTTGACCGGGCGAACATTGAGCATTCCACTGCCCTGCTTGAAATTCAAAAAACAATCGCTGATTCTAATGTCGCTGCGCAATTGCAAATCGATCCGCGGGCAGAAGTGATCCGTCTGGAAAGATTGCGTTTTATCAAGGATGAACCTGTGCACCTTTCTCTCTCATATCTCCCGGCTTCAATCTCGGAGAAGCTGCTTGAGATCGATTTGACAGATCGATCTCTATATCAGATCATGGAACAGGAATTGGGGGTTCGGGTGGCCCGTGTCGACCGCAGAATTATGGCTCGCATTGCCGATCGCCATGAGACGGAATTGCTGCAGCTTCCAACTGTTTCTGCGGTGTTGGTGCTGAACGGTATCGCCTACAACGCTTTTGATAAACCGCTTGAGTGTTCAATTGCCCGTTTTCCAACAGATCGAAGCCGATTTGTGATCCAAAGTAAAAGATTGAATTGATAATGAAGAATAGAAAGGAATAGAAATGAAAATGATAAGAATTCATGAATTATCCCACCGCGTTGATCCAAATCGTGAGGAGTACCGCCTTGAAGTAGACAGCCGTCAGGTTGAAGGCTGGGAACAGTTCGCGAAATATCCGCGCCTGCCAGAAGCGCAATATCTCATCTCTGAAGTCACATTGTGCACCCATATCGGCACACATGTTGAACTTCCATTCCATCACGATGCGGGTGGGCTGGATGCCGCTGATTTTCCGGTGGAAAAATTGGTTGGAGAGACTGTGGTATTGGATGTATCGAAATATGGTAATAATGAAGAGATCCCACTGGATGAGCTGAAGGAAATCGCAGGCGATCAGATCAAACTGGATGATATTGTTTTCTTCTATACCGGCTTGGACAAGAATTATTACACCGACAGGCAACATGACCGGCCCTATTTTGCGACGGATGCCATCCGATGGCTGATCGAGGATGCCGGGATCAAGTTGATGGGTGTTGACACATCCGGGCATGAGATCCGCCTCAAGGACAGTACACCGGTTGTTGGCCAACCTAACCATGAATTGCTGCTGGGTGCTGGGGTTCCGCTGGTGGAATACCTCACCAACCTCAAACCGATTTTGGGAAAGCGAACCTGGACTTATACACTGCCGGTGCGTATCATTGGATTGGAAGCATTTCCTGCGCGAGTTATTGCTATTGAATGGGAGGACGCATGAGCTATAAAAAGCCCGAAATAGTCGCTGCGCCGTTTGATTTTAAGGGTATCAATAAAACACTTTTGAAGACGATGTATCTGCGGATGGTGCGCGCGCGTGAGTTTGAGGAGCAGTTATATTATTTATTCCTTTCCACGCCGATGCCCGGGACAATGCATCAAGCCACCGGCCAGGAAGCTGTTGCGGTGGGGGTCGCCAGCGCTCTTAACGAGGATGATTATGTCACCAGCAACCATCGCGGTCATGGACATTGCATCGCGAAGGATGTCCAGCTTGATGTGATGATGGCGGAAATGTTCGCCCGCCGCAATGGTGTTTGTAAGGGCATGGGCGGTTCAATGCATCTTTGCGATTTCAACCGCGGCATGTTGGGCGCTTTTGGTATTGTTGGCGCAGGCATCCCAATTGCCACTGGTGCAGCTCTGTCTTCTGTTGTCAGGGGAACAAACCAGGTTGCGGTCAGTTTTTTCGGAGATGGTGCAATCAACGAAGGTGTGTTTCATGAAGCCCTCAACATGGCAGCTCTTTGGAAATTGCCGGTTGTGTATGTGATCGAGAATAACCAATATGCTTTATCCATGCCCAATGAACTTGTTTCTGCGGTCACTGATCTCTCGACGCGCGGAAGCAGCTATGGCATACCTGGACAAACGATCGATGGTAACAACGTTACTGCTGTTTATAAAGCTGCCAAGAAAGCAGTTGATAGTGCGCGAGCGGGCAAAGGGCCTTTCTTGTTGGAATGTATCACTTACCGCATGCGCGGACACGCCCGTTTTGAGCCCGCCAGCTACCGTAACAAAGAGGAAGTGGCGCAATGGGAAAAATTCGATCCCATTCAGCGCTTCAAGCATGCACTACTGGAAGAAGGAAAGTTGACCGAAGCTGACTTTTCCGCCATCGACGAGCAGGTCGAGAAGGAAATCGAGCAAGCGATTGCTTTTGCTGAAGCTGGAGAACATGTCGGCGCTCAAGACTATTTGCGATATATATATGAAGATCAGACGCTAGTTGGAGGTGTGGCATGAGGCAATTAACCTTATCTGAAGCGATGCGCGAAGCAATGATCCAGGAGATGGAAGCAGATGAACGCGTGATATTAATGGGGGAAGATGTTGGTCGTTTCAATGGTGCTTTTGGAGTCTCACAGGGGATGCTTGATAAATTTGGTCCCAAACGGGTATGGGATACACCCATCTCTGAAGCCGGTTTCATGGGAATCGGGATTGGTGCTGCGCTGACAGGTTTACGCCCGATCATTGAATTCCAATATGCTGATTTCATGTTCTGTGCCATGGATCAGATCGTCAATGAAGCAGCCAAACTCCGCCTGATGTCTGGCGGCCAGGCCAGTGTGCCGCTTGTCATACGTGCCCCCCAGGGCGCGACCGGCCGGGCAGCCCAGCATTCCCAGAGCGTGGAAGCTTATTTCATGCATACACCGGGTCTCCTTGTGGCCATGCCAGCCACACCTTACGACGCCAAAGGTTTGATGACTTCGGCCATGCGCATGAATGATCCGGTATTAATCCTCGAGCATAAACTTCTCTATGGAGCGGCTTCACCGGGCGGTGGTAAAGCGCTGTCGGATAATACGATTTCTGATATCGGTTCCGATGTCCCGCAGGAATCATATATCATTCCCTTTGGACAGGCCATTATTCGTAAAGAAGGGGCAGATGTTACTCTGATTGGAACACTGGTCATGATGCACCGCGCTCTTGCTGTAGCATTTGAACTTGAAAAAGAAGGTATTTCCTGTGAAGTGATCGATCCGCGCACGATTGTCCCGCTGGATGAGGAGACGATCTTGAACTCAGTGCGCAAGACCAACCGCGTTGTCCTTGTGTCTGAGGATGTTGAGCGCGGTGGTGTATGCGCTGAGTTGTCAGCATTGATCATGGCTAAAGCGTTTGATTATCTGGATGCGCCGGTTGTGACGGTCAGCGCGAAGAACTCTCCTGTTCCATTCGGCCCGGCTTCGGAAAAAGAAGTAATCCCGCAATATGATGACATCAAGGATGCAGTCCATCGGGTATTGAGGGACGATTGATATGGCCACAAAGATATTTTTACCCCGCCTGGGTGAATCGGTAGAAGAAGCAGCGATCGGGCGCTGGTTAAAATCAGTTGGTGACCCGGTCAAACGCGGAGATGTGATCGCAGAATTGGAAACCGCCAAAGCGATGATGGAATTGGAAAGCCCGGTCAACGGTGTGCTTCTGGCTGTATTCCCTGAAATTGGAAAGACGATCCAGATGGGAGAACTGGTTGCGATCGTTGGTAAAGCAGGGGAGGATTGGAAAACAGAAGCTTCTGAAGATTTGCCAGTGGCTGAAAAAAGAGCTGAAATGACCGCTTTACCAAAGGAAAAGTATAAAACTGCTGGTGAATATCCCGCCCGGCGTTTACGCATTTCCCCTAACGCGAAGCGCATGGCGCGTGAAAAGGGGATCAGTCTTTCATCCATTCCTTACAAACCAAGCGGCGAACGTATCACTGCCGTTGATGTGCTGGATTTGGCGGAGACTGATAAAACTACACCACTGAGCGGAATTCCCTTTGTAGAAGTTGAGTTGAATAAGGTTGAGAAACTGACCGCTGAACGCATGCAGGAATCGGTCAATACCATTCCCCAGTTTTCTGTCTCCATCGAAGTGGACGCGACACGCCTGGCGAAAAAGATCAAGAACATTAATAAGGATGCCAGACACCGGGTCACTCTCACCGCCATACTGATTAAAGTGGTTGCGAAGGTTTTGAAAGATCATCCGCGTTTGAACGCAGTTTATGAGAAAGGAAAAGCGGTGTGCTATCAGCATATGAATATTGCATTCGCTGTAGCAACTGACGATGGTCTCTATGTTCCGGTTATTCATCAAGCGGATCTGCTTGAAATTCACGAGATATCCAAACGCATCAACAACCTGGCCGAAGCTTGCAAAATCCGAAAGATCGAAATTAAGGATATGTCTGATGGTACATTCACCATCAGTAATCTGGGGATGAAAAATGTGCGCCAGTTTGTCCCGATCATTGATCCTTCCCAATCCGCAATACTGGGGGTGGGCGAGGTGTATCAGACTCTCGCGCTGAATAAATCCGGAAAAATTAAAACCAGAAAAAAGATGATCCTCACCCTAACCTGTGATCATCGCATCATTGATGGTGCATCCGCGGCGGATTTTCTCGCACATCTACGGGATAGGCTGGAAAGCAAGGGTTGATCCTGATTATGTGATAATAATCAAATGTTAACAACAATGAAAAAGCCAGCGATGCTTCGCAGAGGTGATACCCTGGCAGCGGTTTCACTCTCATGGGGTGGGCCAGCAACCTTTCCTCATCGTTACCAGGCGGGAAAGCGCCAACTGGAAGAAGTTTTTGGTGTGCGGGTCGTAGAAATGGCGCACACGCTCAGTAGCGCAGAATATCTGCAGGCCAACCCCCAGGCTCGGGCAGAAGATCTTATGCAAGCTTTTGATGACCCCGCGATTAATGGGATTGTTTCCACCATAGGCGGTGATGATTCCATTCGCCTGATCCCGTATATTGATCACGATATCATCCGCCGAAACCCGAAGGTTTTTATGGGGTACTCTGATACAACGGTGTCCCATTTGATGTGCCTCAAGGCCGGTCTGGGCACTTTCTATGGGCCATCCATCATGGCAGGGTTTGGAGAGAATGGCGGTATCTTTCCATACATGCGTGATGCGGTCTGGCGAATGTTGTTCAGCGCTGGGTCTGTTGGCGAACTACTTCCCAACAATGAAGGCTGGACAGTCGAGTTGCTTGATTGGGGAGACCCTGGATTGCAGGGACAAAAGAGAACTATTACACCCTGTACTGGCTGGCGGTTCCTGCAGGGGCAGGGTGTCCATAGCGGGCACCTGGTGGGCGGCTGTATCGAAGTGCTGGATTGGCTGCGCGGGACACCCGCCTGGCCGGATGAAGCGCTTTGGGATGGGGCAGTCTTATTCCTTGAGACATCAGAAGAAGCACCCAGCCCACAGAGCGTGAAGCGCATCCTGCGCGCGTTTAATGCCACTGGAGTGTTGATGAAGATCAATGCCCTGTTATTCGGTAGACCGGGTGGCCAGATCGCCCCGTCCCAGTTTCCGGATTACGATCAAGTCCTGAGGGAAATGATTCATCATGAAATCAATCGTCCAGACCTGCCTATTATTACTGCGATGGATTTCGGCCATACCGACCCGATGCTGGTTTTGCCCTATGGCTGCAGATGTGTGATCGATTGTGATCGTCACACTATCACCATTCCTGAAAATGCGGTAACCTGAATGAATGATCGCGTCAGGAGCGGGATGATATAATCTCCACTTCGTATGGAAAAGAAAAGACAATTAGTTACAGCTGAATCCCTATCCCGCCTGGCGCATTGGGCGCGTACGGTCGGATATATCCTTTCCATGACCGTTTTTGGTTTGATCGGTTCCTCTTTGGGGCCGATTTTGCCGGACCTGGCAGCGCAGGTATCCGTTCCCCTTAACACGATTAGTTTGATCTTTACCGCTCGGGCAGGCGGTTTCTTGATAGGCTCTTTTTTCAGCGGCAGAATATTTGACCGCTATCAAGCGCACCTCTTTCTGGTGGCTTGCTTTCTTATTCAATCCATCATTCTCATTTTTATTCCCTTCATCCCTGATTTCTGGTTACTGATGGCAGTGCTTTTCGCCTCGGGTATCGTTCTGGGTTTTGTTGTGGTTGGTTCCTCAACCTTTATCGTCTGGGAGCATGATCAGGATCCTGCGCCCTGGGTGAGTACGCAGAGCTTCTTGAATGGCGTCGGGAATTTCCTTTCTCCTTTGATCATCTCCCTGGTGATCATCAATCACGGGGAATACGCCCGTTCTTTCTGGGTTTTCGCGCTGCTCAGTCTTGCCTTGGCGGTGCTCTTTCTTTATACTCCCAGCCCCCAAATCCGCAAGCAAGCAAGTGTTAATGATGAAATAGATAGCCCTGCGGCAAGAAAGAATCTGGTCTTCCTTGTCGCTTTGATCTTCCTTTTATATACTGGTTCTGAGGTGACCTATAATAGCTGGGTTTTCACTATGTCAACTACGGCTTATCCACTCACGGATGCAGCCGGGCGGCTGTTAAATTCCCTCTTCTGGGGCGCGCTGGCTATAGGGCGCATTTTTGTTGGCATCCTTTCCAGGCGCTGGAAGCCCGCAACCATTCTCAATATTGCCTTCCTTGGCGCGGTGGCCAGCTTTCTGATAGCGGTATTGCTGCCTGGTTCGGATGCATTTTTATGGTTGTCTTCGATTTGTGCTGGTTTGTTCATGGCGGTTATCTTTCCGACCCTGACACTGTATGCGGATAAACAGCTGCGGCTTACCGGCAGCATGACCGGCATGTTCTTTATGGCGACATCCATTGGTGGTATGCTGTTGCCATGGGTCGCGGGGAACGCCTTCACATTCCTTAATCCGCATTGGATCAAAGTGATTGTCGCTATCAATTTGTTGGGGGGATTGTCGATCTTCCGTTATCTTAATCACATCTTAGAGAGAAAAACCTTCTAAAGAATAATTGACTTTTTCCAAGAGTGGTGCTATTCTATATACACAATTAAATATATAATTTTCTGAAGGCGAAGACGTTGCGCAGAAAAATGGTCGCTTACTTGGGGTGAGCCGCCAACTCCATTACATGCGCAGAAGAGCCAATAGCGAAACCGGTCATGGTAACAACTTGACCGTGTTTTTATTTAATAATTAATACAAATATCTTAATTATAAGGAAGAGAGAAACGGAGGGCGTCATGAGTAAAATAGCTCGTTTTGCCAAGAAAGTATCCAATATTACTGGAGTGGTCTTGATTTTGTTGGGGAGCATTCCAACTCCGGTTATTGGCCAGGTTAGTGATAATGCCATGGTTGAAATGGCAGGTGCGATGGATATTTCGATCGCAACATCCTATGCTATGCTTCTCGATGGGACGGAAGATCCGACGGCTGAACCAACAGCAGAGCCAGCGCAAGAACCTGAACAAACGCCGCTGGAAATTAACTTAGATCCTACTCCTACCCTGGAAATAGTTAATACTGAAGAAGATCTCTGCCCGAATGATAACAACAAGCTCGAACCTGGAGTGTGTGGCTGTGGGGTCCCGGATGTGGATTCAGACGGGGATGGTAAGTTGGACTGCAAGGATGAATGCCCGCAGGACGAGTCTAATACCTGCCTCGAATCGGTTAGAGCTGAAGCTGCTCAAACTGTGACCGAACCGCAGATTGTTGAGAATGTTGTGGAAGTAGTCGCCGATGCTTCTGAGAAGCAGGTAGTCTTAGCCAATGAAGATGGTGAGCCGCTGAAAATGGCAGCGCAGGAGACGGCTGATCTTCTGGTCGAAGGTGATCCATTGATTGTTCGCGGTGGAGTAAATTATTACTTCCTGACAGATTGCACCGGTATTTCTGCCCCGGATGTGTGTACACAAACAACCACACCGTTGTCGGATGCAGTGGTGTTTGCTAACCCGGGAGAAACAGTATTGATCGCTGCCGGTACTTATAATGAGAATGTCCTTGTTGATAAGAATATCATTCTGATTGGCGGATCGGGTGGGGTCAATGTGACCAGTTTTATCCTGAGCCACCCTGTGACCAGCTTGGCCAGCTGGACAAACATTAACACTGATCTCGTGTATATCATCACTGACAGCAACAGCCAGGGCAGCATTCAAGATGGCGTTGATTTGGTCTCCAGCGGCGGTGAGGTAAAGGTAGATGAAGGCACGTATTCCGGCGGGATCACGGTGGATAAACCGGTTGAGATCTCTGGCAATGTTGGTGATCCCAATGTATCAGGTCCCGGAAAAAACGCGCCTGTGATAAAAAAGAACAGCGGAGACACGGGGATAGATATCCAATCAGGTAATGTCACTATCCAGGGATTTGTATTCAAAGGGTTTAAATATGGTGTGGATGTCAATACACAAAGCGGGGTGAATGTCAATAACAACATGTTCCTGTATATTCCAACAGGTGGAGAAGCAATCACCGATGAGCACACCGATACGCTAACGTATAAAAACATCGAATTTCCTCCTTTTCATAGTAGTAGTTACAACACGTTATGCGATGTGTATGACGATCTTTGTGATAAGGATGAATGGACAGATCCCCCTACACAGAAGAAATATTGTTCAACTTCAGCAGAGGTGGTAGTGATCAAGTCTGCTACGTCTGAGTACTTTTACACAAAGGACACCCAAACGTGTGACTGTTCAGTAGATCCGTATTGCGTGACCTGGGATGCGGAGGGGTGTATAACTGTTACTGAGTGTAAGGGTAAGGATATCTCTCATTTGCTTTTGGTGAATATGGATGAAAATGATGATCCGTTCTGCGGTGATGGCAACCTGGATGCGGGTGAGACCTGTGATCCGGCAGCGGCCCCTGGCAGCGCCGGTTACCATGAGCACTGCAACGCGAGCTGCACCATTGATCCGTTCTGCGGTGATGGCAACCTGGATGCGGGCGAGATCTGTGACCCGGCGGCAGCCCCTGGCAGCGCCGGTTACCATGAGCACTGCAACGCGAGCTGCACCATTGACCCCTTCTGCGGTGATGGCAATCTGGATGCGGGTGAGACCTGCGATCCGGCGGCAGCCCCTGGCAGCGCCGGTTACCATGAATACTGCAACGCGAGCTGCACCATCGATCCTTACTGCGGAGATGGAATAGTGAATGGTACTGAAGAATGTGAACCCGGTGTAGGTGCTGGTCCATGTACTGATGATTGTCGAGTTCCAACGCTTAATCTGCAACTTACGTCCATGTGTTGGGAAGATCCAACATCACATAAATTCCGTGTTCGCAATCCCAATGCGTTTTCAGTAGATTACTCCATTCACTTAGGTGGATCTGGAGTTGGATCTGCCCCTCCAGGAGATTCCTATTTCTGGATCACAGGAACGCATGGTACAGCCAATACAACCATCATTAAATGGTATGATCACGACGGTGTGCTCAAGCAGACCACTAAAGCCACCAACCAAAACTTCTGCTCACCATTCTGTGGTGATGGTATTGTTCAACCTGATCTTGGTGAAACCTGCGATGGGGAAGCCTGGTGCCGGGATGACTGCACCTACTGTGGTGATAGCATCCTGGATGCGGGCGAGACCTGTGATCCGGCGGCAGCCCCTGGCAGCGCCGGCTACAATGAACACTGCAACGCGAGCTGCACCATTGACCCCTACTGCGGTGATGGCAACCTGGATGCGGGCGAGACCTGCGATCCGGCGGCGGTCCCTGGCAGCGCCGGCTATGATGCCAATTGCCGAACAAACTGTACTATCCCAACCTGTGGAGATGGTATCTTGGATACCGTACTGGGTGAGACCTGCGATGGCGAAGCCTGGTGCCGTGCTGACTGTACATACTGTGGTGATGGTATCGTGCAGTCACCCCCGGAAGAATGTGAACCAGGAGTTGGTGATGGAGCCTGCACAGATAGCTGTGTGGTCCCAGTCATGAGCCTGACACTCACGTCGATGTGCTGGGAGGATTTCACATCCCATATGTTCAGGGTCCGTAACCCCAATCCTTTCCCGGTGGACTATACTATCCATCTTGGCGGGTCTGGTGCGGGGACAGCGCCACCTGGAGATTCCTATTTCTGGATCACAGGAACACATGGGACACCCAATACAACCATCATTAAATGGTATGACCACGACGGTGTGCTCAAGCAGACCACTAAAGCCACCAACCAGAACTTCTGCTCACCATTCTGCGGTGACGGCATTGTCCAGCCTGATCTTGGTGAAACCTGCGATGGGGAAGCCTGGTGTCGTGCAGATTGCACGTATTGTGGTGATGATATCCTCCAGGATGGTCATGGCGAAACCTGCGACGGTGAAGCATATTGCCGCGCGGATTGTACTTACTGCGGTGACGCGATCATTAATGGGCAGGAAACTTGCGACCCTGGTGATCCAACCCAGGATTACTGCAACAATCAATGTGATTATAAGGAGTTTGCTGGTTTAGTGCTCGACCCTGGTTGTGTTGGAGTCGGCACGCTGGGATGGTCAGTGATCAATCCCAACCCGTTCTCTGTGCCGAATGTGCAGGTGGTAGTCGATGGTGTGTTACGGTTTGATGGCACATTCCCGGCTAACACCGAAGTGGGAATGGGTACCACACCGGATGGGCCAGCAGCGCATACCATGGTCGCAACCTGGCCAAATGGTGGATTTGGCACCTTTACATCAACAGAGGTGTGTGAACCAGAATTTGTTCCTCCGCCATTATTTGCGCCAGTGATCCCGGTAACCGGAGAAACATTCATCATCCCGGTCACAGGTGCTGATCTGATTGGCGCGATCACTGCGCAGAAACAATTATTGTTGACAGCGGGCGCAGGATTGCTGGGAATCTCACTGATGATCGGAAAAAGGAAAAAGAAATAACCAATAACCAATAACCAATAACAAGTAGACTTTGTTTGGTCGCCTCGCTTATCGTCAGTCCGCTCCCCAAGGGCGGACTGATTTTTTTGGATATTCCTTCTTGACTTATTAATCATAACTTGATATATTATATACACAACTAAATAAAAATTCTTTCTGAAGGCGTAGACACTGCGCGTATAAATGGTCGCTTTTATGGGGTAAGCCGCCAAACCCATTCCAGACGCAGTCGAGCCAATAGCGAAACCGGTCATGTAATTAAATTGACCGGATTTTTATTTAATTGGTATCAAATAAATCATAAATATTAGGCAGGGTTTCGAAAATTGCGGAGGGCAAAATGAATTCTAAGTTGCGGATCTTAAAGAAAGCATGTAACGTGATGGGTATCGCCTCAATGATGTTGGGTCTCATTCCCACGCCTGTGCTGAGCCAGATCGGTGCGGTTTACGCGCAAGATCAGATCGCCAAACCATCAGGATTCAATATTGATGTACAATTTCGCCCCTATGCGGAATTGCTTGGCGTAACAGGTGAAAGTGTTGCGGTTGAATCCTCTGTACTTAATATGGAAATCAAGTTCCGGCCTTATTCGGAACTGCTCAGGACAAATCCTGAAAGCAACATAGTCGAGAACGCTGCTGTTAAGGTTGTTCTGACTATGCATAGCGATGGCGACTGGATCAGCCAAATACTATCCGCGCCAGTCAGGATGGGTAAAGAGTGCGAGGGTGATGAATGTATTCCAGCAGACGATTCGCCCAACCCACCGCAGGATGAAACTCCAGATACACCGGCCGAAGAGGATCCAGTCGAAGACGGGGAAGATCAACTTCCTGGAGAAAATGAGGGGGGTGATATTGAAGAACCAGCTCAAGGTGATGGTGAAGTCGTTGATCTCTGTCCTGATGATGAGAACAAAGAAGACCCTGGTATTTGCGGATGTGGAATACCAGATGTTGATTCCGATGGTGATGGCGTTTTAGATTGTAATGATACCTGCCCGCATGACGCCTTGAATGAATGTGTTCCTGCCTCTCCCGTGGTTGGTTGCGAAGAAGGTGAGCTCTGCGCGCCTGAAGAAAATGATTCAGATGCCGAAGATGCACCGGAATCATTGACGGAAATTGTTGATGTACTCGCTGAAGAAGAGATGGTCATGGTCACGGAAGGCGGAGAACCCCTGCCCATGGCATCGGTTGAAGCGGAACAGGTCTGCAATAGCGACCCGCTGGGTATTCTGGATACGTCTTATCTATCCACTTATGCCTACCTCAACGGCGGATCCAATTTACCGTCCGGAACCCGCTTCCGCTTCTATGCTTCCGATGCAACCCATACCAATGGATCATGCACCTACGAACCAGATCCGGAATTCACCGATTTAGCCGTTATCTGCTATTGGGATAAACCGGTGCAAAGCGCTGTCAATCATGCCCTCCCCGGCACAGACATCATGCTGGAAGGGACTTTCCAGGAACAAGTCTGGATCACCAAGAGTGTCAACCTGATCGGCCGCTCCGATGGCGCAGGTAATTCGCTGGCCACTTTCCTTGCCCCGAATTATTTAACGCTTGGTGATGCTGCCCATTATGTTGATCATTATGAAACCTACCATCAATCTCGCGATTATGGTGTGATTTATGTGGATGGCGCCAGCCAGGTGACGATTCGAAACGTGATCATCAATGGGCTCATGTCTTATTCCGGCGACCCTGATTGGACCCTGCCGCATAACAGCACCCAGATCGCGGGTATTGTTTTCAATAATGCTTCGGATAGCTCAGTTGAAAATACAACAATCATGGATTTCCGTAATGATAATAAAAAGTGGTCTGGCGATGGATACATCCATTTTGGCCTGGGTATCCTTGTTTACGATTCACACAATATTACGATCGAGCACAATGTCATCAATAATACCGATAACGCTATCGAGATTGAAGGCGGCTCGACAGATATAGTCATTAAAAACAATGCGCTCACCAATAACTATTATGGCGGTGTGGATCTCGGTGGTGGGACTGGGTGGCAGGTGAATGATGACCTGACCGTTGTACGTAACCTTATCACTGGCGGCCAAATGTTCTTCGGAAAGGATAAAAGTATTGTGCAGTCAACCTGCGGTACAGAACATCCTTCCCCGTGGTGCGGAATTAATAACAATTTCAGCACTCCCACCAATAATCCGATGTGGTGGGATGTGCTTAGTTATGACAATGATCTTGATGGGCACTGGCCGATTGATAACTGTTGGACTGTTTATAACCCGGATCAGCTGGATACGGATCGCGACTCATTTGGAGACGCCTGTGATAATTGTCCTACTGTTCCCAATCCCGACCAGCGCGACAGTGATGGCGACGGCATTGGCGATGCCTGTGATGATGACCCCTTTGATGAAGGGACGATCATTAATGTCACCAAAACCGCTTCCGGTGGTTTTACAAGCTTTCCCAGCTGGGAGATAGAAAAGACGGCCAGCACCGGCTCGGTAAGCCTGGCCAGTGGTGAATCAGAATCAGTCACTTTCAATATTAGTGTCACCAAATTGAGCGGCAATCCCACTGGCGCGGTGGTCAGCGGCCAGATTTGCGTGACCAACAATGGGTCCAATCCTACGATTGGTTTGTCGATCACGGACTCAGTCACGCAATGGAGTGATAACAACCCATCGGTTATTCTGAGCGGCGCGTCTGTCAGTGTTTCCTCTCACCCAGTTTTGCAGGGTGGTGAATCCCATTGTTACCCATATTCATTCCCGTTGAACCTTATCCCATATTCTGGAGATATCAGCTTCACCAATACAGCCACAGCGACCATCCAGAACTTTACCGGCCATATTGGTTCAACGCACGGAGATTCTGGCAGCGCGGGCTTCACGCTGGCCGATCCTGCCCGTATCCATGTTCAGGACATTGATAGTGATGGTACGGGTCGGAACTGGTACACCAACAGCACCGCTACTTTTACCTATAGCCGTGATTTCACCTGTGATGATGCGGGTGATAACACCAATACTGCGACCATCAAAGGCAGTGGTTTATCTGATACCGCAACGGTCACGGTGACCTGCCAGCTATGTGGCGATGGAAATCTCAACCCAGGTGAGCAATGTGACGATGGCAACAATATCGATGGCGATGGCTGCACTGCCACGTGTATGACTGAATATTGTGGTGATGGTGTTGTCAATAATGCCGGCCTCGAGACCTGTGATGACGGCGGGACAGTGGATGGAGATGGCTGCAGCGCAAGCTGCCAGATCGAAGGCTGCACCGATCCGCTGGCGCCCAACTATAACCCGGCTGCTGTCGTGGATGATGGCAGTTGTGATGCCTACTGCGGCGATGGCACGATAGATCCCGGAGAGACCTGTGATGACGGCGGGACAGTGGATGGAGATGGCTGCAGCGCAAGCTGCCAGATCGAAGGCTGCACCGATCCGCTGGCGCCCAACTATAACCCGGCTGCTGTCGTGGATGATGGCAGTTGTGATGCCTACTGCGGCGATGGCACGATAGATCCCGGAGAGACCTGTGATGATGGCAATAATATTGATGGTGATGGCTGTAGCGCCAACTGCCAATCAGATGAATCCTGCGGAAATGGCATACAAGATCCCGGCGAAGCATGTGATGATGGTAATTCAGATAACACCGACGCCTGTTTGAACACCTGTCAACTTGCCACCTGTGGTGACGGCTATGTCCAGGCCGGTGTGGAAGAATGCGACGATGCCAACTCGGATAACACCGATGCCTGTTTGAACACCTGTCAACTGGCCACCTGCGGTGACGGCTATGTCCAGGCCGGTGTGGAAGAATGCGACGATGCCAACTCGGATAACACCGATGCCTGTTTGAACACCTGTCAACTGGCCACCTGCGGTGACGGATTTGTGCAGGCTGGTGTGGAAGAATGCGATGATGCCAACTCGGATAACACCGATGCCTGTTTGAACACCTGTCAACTGGCCACCTGCGGTGACGGATTTGTGCAGGCTGGTGTGGAAGAATGCGACGATAACAACAATCTTGACAATGACGGCTGTAATGCCAGCTGTGTGATCGAGTTCTGCGGTGACGGCGTCAAACAGGACAATGAAGCATGTGATGATGGTAATTCAGATAACACCGATGCCTGTTTGAACACCTGTCAACTTGCCACCTGTGGAGATGGGTTCGTCCAGACTGGCGTGGAAGAATGCGATGATGGCAATTCGGATAACACCGATGCCTGTTTGAACACCTGTCAACTGGCTACCTGTGGTGACGGATTTGTGCAGGCTGGTGTGGAAGAATGCGACGATGCCAATTCGGATAACACCGACGCCTGTTTGAACACCTGTCAACTGGCTACCTGCGGTGACGGCTATGTCCAGGCCGGTGTAGAAGAATGCGACGATAACAACAATCTTGACAATGACGGCTGTAATGCCAGCTGCGTGATCGAGTTCTGCGGTGATGGCGTCAAACAGGACAATGAAGCATGTGACGACGGCAACTCGGATAACACCGATGCCTGTCTCAATACATGTATCCTTGCCACCTGTGGAGATGGGTTCGTCCAGACTGGCGTGGAAGAGTGCGATGATGCCAACTCGGATAACACCGATGCCTGTTTGAACACCTGTCAACTGGCCACCTGTGGTGACGGCTATGTCCAGGCCGGTGTGGAAGAATGCGACGATGCCAATTCGGATAACACCGATGCCTGTTTGAGCACCTGTCAACTGGCTACCTGCGGTGACGGCTATGTCCAGGCTGGTGTGGAAGAATGCGACGATAACAACAATCTTGACAATGACGGCTGTAATGCCAGCTGCGTGATCGAGTTCTGCGGTGATGGCGTCAAACAGGACAATGAAGCATGTGACGACGGCAACTCGGATAACACCGATGCCTGTCTCAATACATGTATCCTTGCCACCTGTGGAGATGGGTTCGTCCAGACTGGTGTGGAAGAGTGCGATGATGCCAATTCGGATAACACCGATGCCTGTTTGAGCACCTGTCAACTTGCCACCTGCGGTGACGGATTTGTGCAGGCTGGTGTGGAAGAATGCGACGATGCCAATTCGGATAACACCGATGCCTGTTTGAACACCTGTCAACTGGCCACCTGCGGTGACGGCTATGTCCAGGCCGGTGTGGAAGAATGCGACGATGCCAATTCGGATAACACCGACGCCTGTTTGAGCACCTGTCAACTGGCTACCTGTGGAGATGGGTTCGTCCAGACTGG